>ERZ761607.846-NODE-846-length-44217-cov-11.786513_pt1 | contig 44217 bp, 31 predicted proteins | sample MGYA00511164_ERZ761607 | MGnify/ENA primary metagenome ERZ761607 (study PRJEB28899, sample SAMN02445080) | bioreactor sludge metagenome | biome: EBPR sludge | place: Australia: Brisbane, Thorneside Wastewater Treatment Plant | collected 2011-06-22 ...
CAAGGGGACGCTGGGAAGTCTGGAGGTGCGCCTCCACGCCGCCAAGGGGACGCTGAGAAGTCTGGAGGTGCGCCTCCACGCCGCCAAGGGGACGCTGGGAAGTCTGGAGGTGCGCCTCCGCGCTGTCCGAGGGACGCTGGAAAGTGGGTCCGCCCGCCTCCACGAGCCTCAAAATGCTCCGGGAAAGCCGCCGAGGCGTCTCTGGGGAGGCGCAGTGGCGGGTTGGGACGTGGAGTTGCATGGGGAGCGGAGGGGGAAAAGCGGCGGAAAAGGCGGGGCGGAGCACGAGTGTCCAGGGTGCTCTAGGGGTTCCCGGGCGGCTGGTTACAGCGGCTGGAAAAAAATTTTCCTCCGGGGCGAATTTTTTTTCGGGAAGGGGGACGCCCCCGGCTCCCTGGACTGCGGCGGCCTGCCGCCGCTTTGAGGTGTGGCAGCCCTGCTGCCGGGGGTGGATTTTCTGCTTCGGCGCTCTCCCAGAGAGGAAGTGGCGGCTGGCACCGCACTGATGCAGGGCAGCCGCCACTTGTCTCTGGAGAGAGGGAGTCGAGGGAAAAGAGCGCGCACTCCCGGCAGCAGGGCTGCCCGAGCCGAAAGCGGCGGCAGGCCGCCGCAGTCCAGGGGGGGCGGCTACTGCCCGGCTTCCAGGACGATGCGGAAGCCGCCGTCGGCGCAGCGGGTGCGGCCGTGGCCGGTCTGGCGGTGGGTGACGAGGAGCTGGCCGGGGTTGTAGGCGGCCCAGTAGCTGCCGCGGGCGAGGCCGCGGTTCGCACTCGTAGGGCTTTCGAAAAAGTCCTGGCACCACTCCCAGACGTTGCCATCCAGGTCGTGGATGCCGAACTCGTTGGGCGGATAGGACATGACCGGGGCGATGAGGGCGTGGCCGTCATCGTAGCTGCGTCCGTCATCTATGGCGTTGGCCTGGGGAAAAAGGGCTTTGTAACTTTTGTCGGAGTAGTTGCCGATGTGGTTGCGGCTCGGCGGCCACTCGGTGCCCCAGTAGCGCAGGTTGCGCAGGCCCTGGTGCAGGGAGCGGGAGGTGGCGTGCGGCGGCTCCAGGTGGCCGATGCCGGCGGCGCAGCTCCACTCGCGGTCGGTGGGCAGGCGGTAGCGGCGGTTTTCTTTCCGGCCGAGCCAGGCGCAGAAGGCGAGGGCGTCGCCCTGGTTGACGTTGACCACGGGGTGGTCGTCCTCGGTGCTGACGAGGTGTCCGCCCTTGGCCGCCACGCGCCAGTTGGCTGGCACGCCGGGGACGGTCTCCGCATAGGCGGCGTAGTCCTGGCGGCGGGTCTCGTGGATGCAAAAGAGGACCTGGGTGCCCGGCACGGGGACGAATTTCATGCCGAGGGTGTTGGTGAAGGGCTCTGCTTTGGTGACGGCGGGAAGAGGCCGGGCAGGAGGTGCGGCAGGCGAGGGGACGGCTGAAGCCTGGACACCAGCAGGCGCGGCTTTTTCCTCCGGCGGTGGGGGAGCCTCGCCGCCAAGATCGAGGACGCAGCGGAAGCCGTGCCCGTGGTTGCGGTTGCTGACAGGGTCGCGCGGAGTGCGGTGGGAGGAGAGGCACCAATCCCGATTGCTGGTGAGGTAGCAGCCGCCCCGCAGGATGCGCTCGCTGGGGAAGTCGGAGCCGTAAGTATCCTCGCACCATTCCCAGACGTTGCCGCCGAGGTCGTGGATGCCGAGGGCGTTGGCGGGGTAGCTCATGACGGGGGCGGTCATGGCATGGCCGTCGCGGTAGCCGCGGATGATGCTGTAGTCTTTGACGGCGTCGAGAAGGTCCATGTCGGCGAGGTTGGCTAGAGGGGCCTTGGGCGGGAAGTCGCCGCCCCAGGGCCAGAGGTTGTCCACGAGGTTTTTGATGGTGCCAGGCTCTTGAGCCGGGTCCTCCCGGTCGGCGATGCCGACGGCGTGGCTCCATTCGCGGTCGCGCGGCAGGCGGTAGGTGAGGCTCTCTTTTTCGCCGAGCCACTGGCAGAAGGCGCGGGCATCGAGCCAGCTCGTATAAACCACGGGGTGGTCGTCCGTCTCGCCGACTTGATGGCCGCGGAAGGCGACGAGGCGCCAGCTCGGGTCGGTTTTGGGATTGCCCTCGGCAAAGGCGGCGTAGTCCTGGCGGCGGGTCTCGTGGACGCACATGAGCACGCGGGTGCCGGGCACGGGGACGAATTTCATGCCGAGGCTGTTGATGAAGGGGAGGTCTTTGGTGGCTGCGTCGGGCGGCGGAGAAGAAGCCTGTTCGTTCTTGCTGGCGGCAGAGTGCCCATTGTCACGGCGTGCCATCCGCCTTCCGGTGTAGTGGCGGCTGCCCTTCACCGAGTAGGCGTGAAGGGTGCTGTAGGAATCGTCAAAATAGAGGTTCGCCTCCCAGTCTGCCAGCTCCTTGCCATCCACCACCGCACGGCTTGCGCGGGCGGTGCGCGCGCCGGTGATCTGCCATTGCTTCCAGGTGAAGCGCTGGCAGGTGGCGGTGCCATCGGCATGAAAGGTGAGTTTGTCTGGTGGCAGGGGCGCATGAGTCCACTCCCAGTGATAATTCAATAGAGCCTCCTCAAGGGTTTTGGGAGCGGAGGCGCCCGCCTCGGTTTCAGCAGGCGGGCTGCGCGCTTCACAGGCTTTGAAGACGACTTTGCCATAGTAGGCTCCGAGGCCGAGGACGCTGCCGCGGATGGGGGGATAGCCGGATGGGGAGAGGATTTGGGAGTAATCCGGCCTGTCTTTTTCAAAGGCCAGCGCGCCGTCTATGCAGGCGGTGAGGCGGGCGGGTGTCATCTCGACGAGGAATTCGTGGTCCTTCCCGTCGTCGAGGACGATGTCGGCCAGGGGGACGCTGTCCATCGTTGGACCGGTGACATTGAAGGGGCCGACTTTGCGGCGGTATTTGTTGATGCCGAAAGTGATGGTGCCGGCGGGGGTGGGGAGGAAGACGACGATGTTGCGGAAGTCGGTGGAGGCGAAGCGGACGCGCACCTGGCAGGCGGGGATGGGCGGGCTGTGGAGGACGGTGGTGGCGTTTTCCCTGGGGGTGTCGCAGGTGAGGCTGCCGTCAGCGGTGGCACTCCAGGTCGCGGATTGCAGGGGGGTAGCGGCGAGGGCGGGCAGCAGGTCCTGCCATCCGGTGGTGAGGGCTGTGAGCGCTCCCTCTGGCTCGGTCGCGCCTTCGGGGGCGCGGTCCAGGTAAAGCCAGCCGCCGGTGGCGAGCAGGGCCGCGGCGAGGGTCCATAGGAGCGGGGATGGCTTTTTCGAGGCTGGGTCTGCGCCGACGGTCGGCTGCGGCGTCTTGCCACCTGGCCGCTGCGGGCGGGCCTCGTCTGGCAGGGCGGCTCCGGGACCGGCGGCGGGGATGGGCTGGGTGAGGATGCCGTCGAGGTCGGCGCGCATGTCGGCGGCGGTGGGGTAGCGGAGGTCGCGGTCCTCGCGCATGGCGCGGGCGATGATGGCATCGAGCCGGGGGTCGAGGCCGGGGACCTGGATGGAGGGCAGTTCGAAGAGGCCCTGGGGCAGCTTGCCGGTGAGCATGTGGTAGAGCATGACGCCGGCGGCGTAGATGTCGGCCCGGCGGTCGGCGGGCGCGCCGGGGACGAGCGCCTCGGGGGCGATGTAGTGCGGGGTGCCGAGGGTGGTGCCGCTCCGGGTGAGCTGGCGCGTCTCCACGCCAGGGACGCCGACTTTGGCGAGGCCGAAATCCGCCACCTTCACGCTGCCGTCGTAGCCGACGATGATGTTGGCGGGCTTGATGTCGCGGTGGATGATGCCGCGCTCGTGGGCGTAGTGGAGGGCGTCGCAGACATGGGCGGTGATGGCCAGGGCGTGCTCGGTGCGCAGGCGGCGGCTGGCGGTGATCATCTGCTGGACGTTGGTGCCCTCGACGAACTCCATGATGATGAAATGCAGGCCGGAGGCTGTCTCGCCGAACTCATGGATGGCGACGATGCCGGGGTGGCTGAGCTTCGCCATGACGCGGGCTTCGTTTTTGAAGCGCTCGCTGAAGCCGGGGTCGAGGGCGTCAAGGTCGGCGGAGAGGATTTTGACGGCGACGAGGCGATCCAGCGCGCTCTGGGTGGCGAGATAGACGGCGCCCATGCCGCCGCGGCCGATCATGTCGAGAATCTCGAACTGCGGAAGCTGGGTCTGCAGCTCCTCCGGTGCGGGGGGCAGCCAGGAGTGGCCGGGCAGGCGCGCGGAGACACCGGCCTCGGTGAAAAGCGCGCGCCCCAGCTCGGCGAGAGAGGGTTCGGTGATTGTCAGGTCTGTGGGACTGTCATCAGGCATGGACGGACGGGCATGGCTGCAATCAATCTATGGGAAGACGCGGACGCGGTTACAGTGCGGCGGCGCTTTCTTCGTTGCAAAAGATTCTTGCCTGAGCGGCGGTCTGTTTGCTATCTCAATCCATCTCTGATGAGCGAGCCGCATTCTGACAGCCATGATCTATTCCCCACGACACAGTGGAGCGTGGTGCTGGCGGCCAGGGCGGACGGGCAGAGCGGGCGTCTGGCACTGGACGAGCTGTGCCGGAAGTACTGGCGGCCGGTGCGGGGCTTTTTCGGCCAGTGCGGTGTGGCGGACGATGAGACGGAGGATCTGGCGCAGGAATACTTCGCCAGCCTGCTGACGCGGGAGTACCTGCACCAGGCGGACCGGGAGCGGGGCCGCTTCCGCGCGTTCCTGGTGCAGGATTTGAAGTTCTTTCTCTGGGACGCGCTGGCGAAAAAGCGGGTGCAGAAGCGCGGCGGCGGCAGGGCCTTCGTGCCGCTGGACGAGACCACGGATGCGGCCGCGGACTCCGCTGGAAACACGGCCTTCTTTGACCGGCAGTGGGCGCTGCAAATCGTGGAGAACGCGCGGGAGATGCTGCGCGCGGAGCATGAGGCCGCCGGCAAGGGGGAGCTGTTCCGCCTGCTGCAGCTGGGCCTGGTGCGGACGATGAGCGCGGCGGATTACGAGCAGTGGGCGGCGCGCGCGGGGATGACGCCTGGCGCGCTGAAGGTGGCGCTGCACCGGCTGCGCGGGCGCTTCCGCCGGGCGCTGGAGGAGCAGGTGCGGCAGACGGTGGCGACGGAGCAGGACTTCGATGAGGAGATGCGCCACCTGCGCCGTGCGCTGCGGGACGGATTCCAGGATGCTCCGGGGGATGAGGCATGAAGCCCGCGCCGCGCCAGGCGCTTGAGCGGGGGAGGCGGCTCAGTGATAGACTTCGGCCAGCGCGCGCAGGAGCTTTTCCAGTTCGGTGAAGTAGGCGTCGTCGCTGAGGGTGGGGCGCTTGTCTTTGTGGGCCTCCAACTGCTGCTCCAGGGTGTCGCGCGCGGCGCGCTGGGCGTCGGTGAGGCGGGCCTCCTCGTCGCTGAGGACGAGGACGAGTTGCGCGGCGCGGGCGCCGTCGGGCCTGGCGCCTTCGGGAGCGGATTTGGGGCGGGTGCCTTCGAAGACTTCGGAGCGGGTGCCGGTGCCGTCGCCGTTGTCCTCAATGAGAGCGTGCTCGGTGGCGAGCCGGTCCTCGTTTTGATAAAACTCGGCCACGTTTTTGCAGGCATGCAGGAAGGCCTCCAGCACGGAGACCTGGCGGTCCTGGTCGAGGTCGGCCTCGGGCAGTCCGGCGATGGCGGGGGCGAAGTGCTCGCCGAAGCGGGCGTAAAAGACTTCGTCGCCGCCTTTGGTGGCGGTGACGATGGTGCGGCGCGGGCCGGCCAGGGGCTTCAAAAACGCGCCGCTGGCGGAGCCGGTGTGGATGAGCACGAGCTCGCGCTTCAGGGGCGCAAGCCATTGCGCGAGCAGGGCGGGAGTGAGGTCCGGGCCGCGCAGGTTGAACTTGGCCTCGCGGCCGTCGTGGGTGCCGTGGCCGCAGAGCACGAGCCAGAGCTGGCCGGCGGCGGGTTGCGCGGCTTTTTTCAAGGCGGATTCGACTTCGGCCAGGTCGGCGTCTTTGCCGCCGCTGGTCTGGCCGATGAGAGTGAAGGCCGCGCCGGCTTTTGCCACCGCCTCCCGCCACGCGTCGGCCTGCTTTTGGAAAATCCCGGCGTACTCATCCTCGCCCGCCGCGCCCTGAATGAAGATGACCTCCAGGTCACGCGAGTGCAGGGGGGCGGCTGCGATGATGAGCCACAGCGGGGCGATGATCCCGATTCCCCGCCCAAGCAGCGCGCGCGCGAGGCTCATGCCATGCCTCCTTTCCGGCGCAGCAGCCACTCGGCGCCGAGCAGTGCGAGGATGAGGGCGAAGAACCAGGGGGTGTGCCAGAGCGGCTCGCTGAGTGTCTCGCGCACGGGCACTTCGATGGCGCTGAGCAGCTCGGGCAGCTTGTCGAGGTCATTGAGGGTGAGCAACCGCCCGCCAGTCTCATCGGCAAGGCGCTGCAAAGTCGCGCGCGCCGGCTCCAGCCTCGACATTTCCTCCACCTGCGGCTGGAAGACCCAGCCGGTGCTTTTGCTGGAAGCAAAGGGGGTGTGCTCCACGCTTTCATCGGGAGGCGCGGCATTTTCCACTGTGGCGGTGACACGATAGGCGCCCGCTGTTTTGGGGAAATACTCGGCCTCGAAGAGTCCCGGCTCGGCCAGGCTCGGCTCGCCATAGAGCAGGGACTTGCCACCCTCGGGGCCGGTGACCTCCAACTTCACCAACGCGTCATCCATGGGCAGGAAGTCCGCGGCGCGCGCCCGCACCGCGAGCCTCACACTCTGCTCCAGAGGCTCGGCGGCCACCTGCACGCGGTCGGGCACGTCCACCACCAGCCAGCGCATGAGCTGACGCCAGAAGCGCTCCTGATCCTTCATGGCATCCGCGTCGCCCATGCCCCAGCGCCAGACATCTCCGAGAGTGAGGGCCACCACGCGGCCCTCGCCGAAACGCTGCGCGGCCAGCGCGGGGTAAGTGGCGTCCTGGGTGGAGACGGTGGCCAGCACGCTGGCGCCCGGCTTGATGGAAAAGGTCTGATTCACCGAGTGGAAACCGGGCATGCCTGCCAGCCGGCCCTCGTCCTCCTCCTGGCTGGGGCGCAGGCGCGTCCACGGCTCCAGCCAGCCCTCGCGGGTGAGATTGAAGCGCGCGTTTTGCACCGGCGGCGCGCTGGTGACGCGGTCCAGATACACGGGCAGCATGCGGCCCACGGGCGTGTGCTCATAGCCGCCGGCCTGGTAGCTTTCCTGGCCGCCGAGCATGAGCAGCGCTCCGCCGCGCTCGCTGACGTGGCGCTCGATGAGCTTCATCTGCTCCTGGGTGAAAAAATCCGCCTCCAGGTCGTCGAGGATGATGGCCCGGTATTCGCCAAAGAGCTCGCCGGCGCTTTTCGGAAACCCCTCTGAAAGCTCCTGCGCGTCCCTGGTGCCGAGGCGGATGAGCACGGGCTGGTCGTAACGCTGCGCGGTGCTCTGGTCGCCGAAGCCGCGGAAGAGCGGGTTGCTGCTCTCGCCCACGCGGCCCCGCCATTCGAACTTGGGCTCGCGCTTGGCGATGCGGATGAGGGACGGCACCTGCACCTCGTCGTCCCCCGCCAGCGCGCGGCGGATGAATTTGTACTCCCAGTTGGGCCGGCCCGAGACGTAGAGCACGCGGTAGGGTCCCTGGCCGCGGTCCACGCAGACGAGGCGCTCGTTGTTGGACAGCACCGCCTCTTTGGCGAGCGCGCGCCACTCATCCCTGGCGGCTTTCGCCAGCAGCGCGGACTCCATCACCGCGATGCGCAGGAAAGACACGCCCGGTTTGACCACGGGCACTTTCAACCTGGCCACGGCCTGGGGCGGTTTGGCCAGGACTTTCAGTTTTTCCGAGACCAGCACACGGCCCTCCTCATCCAGCGCGCAGACCACCGCCTCCCTGCCATCGAATCCGCGCGCGTCCCACTTCACCGTCATCATCACCGGGGCGTCCTCAAAGGCGGTTTGAGTCACGATCACATCCTGGATGGCCAGATCGGGCGCGGGAGCCTGGCCGCCGACGATGACAGGAAACACGGGCCGCGCGCCTGCGCCCTGCGCCCAGCCGGGTGAGGCGGCGTCCGTGGCATGACCATCGGTGACAAGGACCACGGCGGCCAGCGAGCGCCCGGCCGCTCCTTCATGGAGCATCTTCAGCGCGCGGGTGAGATCCGAGCGGCGGCCGCTGAAGTCCAGCGCGCCGAAGTCGGCGACCCCGCGCAGGCGCTCGTCGGCGAGCAGGGTCTTGACGCGGAAGATGGCGGAGAGCGCGCCCATCCAGGCGGGCTCGCCGTCCGCGCCACCGCCGAGGGCTTCTTTGACGGACTGGGCGCGGGTTTTGCCGCCGCGCGTCTCCGCCAGGGTGAGGGAGGCGCTGTTGTCGGCGACGATGGCAAGCTCGTTCTCACCTTTCTTCGGCTGCTGGCGCGTCCACAGGGGATCGCTGACGCATAGCGCCAGGAGGGACAAGGCGGCCAGCTTGCACAAAAACGCGGCCCATTTTCTCCAGCCGCGCAAAGGCGAGCGCAGGTAACCCGCCAGCAGGACTCCAAAACCCAGAACCATCACCGCGCAGGTGATCCATAGACGTTCGGGATGTTGCAAAAGGAAGTTCAAGCGCCGCGGAAAAAGCCCTCCAGCCATGACGAACGGAGGGCGGCCTTAGATAACACCGAAAAGGGGCGATGTTTTCAGAGGAATCCGAAGCCGGAGGAATGCCATGCGGCAAAAAGATGCGCAGGCCAGACCTGGAAGCCTCCATCGAGCGGCTTCCCGCGCCAGTGCGGCTGCGGCCATGGGAAAAGGAAAAGAAGGGCGCTGCTTAGCTGCGACCCCGCCGCAACCTGGAGGACTCAGCAGCACCGGCACGAAGCCGCGCTCGACGGCCTCGTTGATGACCGCGCCGATGACATCTTGAATGGGCTGCGCCGATGCGCCGAAATGCTCCGGGCTGGTCACCGTGAACTCATGCCGCATCAGTGCCCGGCGAATGGCGTCCGCGGTCGCGCGGTCCGCCGAAGCGTAAGAGAGGAAGACGGTGGCGCGCATCGAGAGGCGGATGACTTTGTGGATTTCCGTCTCCAAGCCGCGGCCGAGGTCAAGGGTCTCGACCACCTTGCCCTCCCGCGCCATGGACTTGACCAGCTCCATCTCGCGCAACACGGCGGCGGAGTTCCGCGCGTTCGGGCTGTCGCAGAGGATGAACCACTCGCGCGCCTTGATTTCGCGTTCAATCAACTGCCACAACAGCCGGTCGTCCGCTTCCGTGGTTTCCATGCACTTTAGGAAAAACAGCACGGGATTGTGGCCGCGCCGTTCCAGTTCGTTCCGAATCTCGCTAACCTTTTCAATGTCCCGGTTCGAGTGGGAGATAAAAAAGCCGCGGGTCGTGCTCAAATCGCATTCAAGACATTTGCCGAAACGGTTCGTGCCCAATGCACCGCATTGGCTTGGGATTCGGGATAGGCAGTGTTTCCAAGTGCCGCCCATCTTTCGACAAAGGTATCAGCAGCAGCCAAAAATGTTGGCCCCCACCTCCAACAAGCCAACGCTTGCTTCCAATCCTCAACGTTGCCATGACTTGCCCAGCACCGCAGAATTGCTGACTGGACATCCCAGCGTCCCCGGTCCGCCCTGCATTCTTTGGCGTGCTCAAGTGCCATATTAATACACACGCGTGCATGGGTTGGATCTGTCTTCCACCACACATCCGCCAAACGAACGAGGTGATCACCTGCAATCCGCTGTGCATCATCGTAGGGACAGCCGTGGGGTGGCTGCGCGAACTTGAATGTGTGCATCCAGTCCTGCCAACCCTTTGCCAATCTCGTCACTTGCTCATGCTGGTCGGGACTGAAAAGTCCTGGCAGCGAGGCAGCAAGCAATGCAGGCGCATAGCCATATCCATGCTCAGCCCTCTCGATGCACTGTCGGAGTATTCGACCAGCAAGCTCTCGACTCACGCTGCTGTCTGCACCTGCCTCTTCCAAAAATATCCAGAGCACATCCAACGCCTCTTTGTCCTCCGGTCCAGGCCATGAGCTAGCTGCTCTTTCCGCTCGGTTCCTCCATTCTTTTCGATCCGCTGCGGATGTGGCCCGCCGGGCCATTCGGACCCACGCAATGGCGGCGAACGCAGGATTTTGAATGGCCTCAAGCACGGGGGCTTCTTCAAGTGGCATCCACTGGCTAGCCTCGCACAACACCAGTTCGCGGTCCGTTGGATCATTCAAATGTTGTTCCATCGCGTCACAAATCTCCTGCCAGAGATTCGTCGCCTTGCTGGCAATCACGGCCAAGGTGTGTTTCAGCCTCCATTTGTGCGAGCGAGGCGTTAAGGGACGCCCGATGCTCATCGCGACCCGAGCATTGTCCCACATCCAACTGCGGGTGAGGAACTCTTCAACGCCTTGCAAGGAGTAGCAATCCTGAATCTCCCTGAGCGCCCACTTAAACGCAGAACAAACGCGGTAATCGTCGCATCGAACAAGCCCTGCACGCGATAGTCTTACGATTTCCGCAATAGCCATGGCACCGAAACCCGCGTCATTCTTGTCAAGATGATTGGCCAATCGCAACGCTCCCTCCGCATCTCCAGCAAGCGCCATGGTAGGCAGGATGGCGATTCGATCCCTGCGCTCAGCATAATCGTATTCGTAGCAGTCTCCAATTCTGACTTCCTTAAGCAAGACTTTGGCTTTCTGTTTATTGAGTGCTGCAACAGAACACGCGACCTGAACATCGAGTGGAGTGATGTCAGTTGGCTGGCGCGCCGGCCAAAGGCGTGGGAACAGCTCTTCTCTCAACAGGCGGAGAATCAGGGTGCCTTCCACGGGTCTCGCAACCAACAGAAATTTTTTCAGCACCTCCGCCTCCGATTGGTGGCCTATCCGATTGTTGTCCCACGCTTGGTATGCACCCTCTAAGTCGTGGGCTGCTCGTAGCGTTAGGGATTTCAAAGATTTAGGCATTTCGAAATGAGAAGATAACTTCTTTACCTCGTCATAATTTGGTAGTTCCCATAGCACAATCCAGCGCAGATCATCTCGAGCCAACGACTGCAAGTCGGCCTCCGCACTGAGAGTCCACCCACGCTCTGGGGTCAATCTCGTGATTCCTCGAATTGCCAATCCAATGATAAGACCGATTTCACTTTGACAGAGTTTCGACCATTCTTTTCGACCAGAATAGTCGCTTTTGCCCTGCCCGCCAATGCGTGCCGCCTCCCTCATGCCGCGCAGCGCATCATCATATCTTCCGATCCGAACTAAACCGAGACAGACTTCCACGAGAAGGTTCAAGTTTTGCTCATCTGTCTGTGATCGCTCTATGGCGACGTTAAGGGTCTCGACGCAGTCCACAGCGAGTAGCGCCCGGATTTCAATTTGGTGATTTCCGACGCCGTGGGGACCGATCTCGATGTTCTTCATCGCACGGGCAATGCTCTCATTGGGCGAAACCCGCGAATTCCGGCCTTCAAGCAGGCTTCGCAGTATCGTAATCAGGTCTGCCCGATACCGGGGGCAAGTCCACTCGGGATAATCCCGATAGTGGGTGCGCTTCCATTCAATGTGGGCAGGATTGTTTGTGTCGAATTCGAGATCGATACGTTCTGAGACCTGACTAATGTCCGAAGCAAAGCCGACCAAGAGGAATGCCTCGTGCTCCAAAAGGCGCCCGCAGATAGCGCTAAGCCTGATGCAAATGTTGTCGAGAATTGGCACCGGCAAATCCAGGAGAGTATGAACCGTTGGCTCGTTGCGGAGCAAGTGGTAAAGAATTTGACGAAAACGATCATCTACACATTGAGATAGATGCGAAGCCAGCAAAGATGGATCCGCGTGTGCAAGGTGGACAACGATCACATGATCTGAGCCGTGTATGTCTGTTCCGCCCGCTTTCCAAGTATTCCAAAGTTGAGCGCGAATAGTTTTGGCCAGCTTGGGTTGGTCAGCTTCGGCAGCTTTCGCAATTTCCAGGAGGAGATTAGCTCGCTCGTATTGATCCTCGATATATTGGGCCATCTCGACTGCATGCGCTCCACGTCCGGCTCGCGCGTAAATAGGAATCAGTTCCTTGGGAGGAACCTGAAAAACCTGCTGGACGGTAAGGGCACCGGCAACTGCGGCCCCTTGCGCCCAAGCCCAATCCCCATCGTCAGCAGCGGACTGGACGATCAGGTCGATATCAGACAGGATCGCCTCGACGCCAAAGATGAGTCTTTTGGTAGCTATCCATCCGGTTTCAGCGAGCAACGATCGAGCTTCTTCAGCACGTCCAGCATTGACCAGGTGAAAGGGAAGATTCTTCAGGAAGTAGCCTTGATCCGGGCCGTTGCTCCAGCCGCCAGGGCAGTGCCCCTGGTAAGCCTCTAAGATTTTCTGGTGAAGTGCGGCATCGCCGCCAAGTTCCTTCTTGGCGCGGGCCAAGCAGTAGTCCTGCACGAGATCGTGCAGTGAAGTGTCCCCGAGTGATTCGGCGGGTGTCTTGTCTGCTTTGTTGAGTTGAACGAGCGACCGCTGTTTCAGCTTTGTTAGCAGGGTGGAAGTGTCGAAGTCATCCAAGCCGCCAGTGTGCTGCCAAAGCATGGCGATCGGTGTTTCGGGAACAGTTTGGTCGCCAGGGAAAACGCCCAGTTCAACCAGCCGGGATTGTTCGCCGGACGTGAGAGCCTGCACGCTGACTTCGATCATGCGTAGCAGATCGTGGTGCTGATTGTCGCGCTGGTCGTCCACAAAGAACTCAAGCCTGTGGCGCTTGAAGGCTGTGAGGAGTTTCGCCCACGGCATGCCACTCGCGATCATGCCCCCAGCAAGGGCCAGAGCTAAAGGGAGTCGTCCGCACTCCTTGGTCAGTTGGGAGGCATCCGGCGGGAGTTGTGCGGTTTCCTTCCCAATGGTAGTGGCGAGGAGGTGCAGCGCTTCGTCATCGTTGAGCAAGTCAATCAGGTGAGGCGTGCCACCAAGGCTGGTGATCAGTTGCGCATCGCGGGTGGTTATCAACGCCCGACAGGTGGGGCCTAGAACATCGAAGGCTTCGACATCCGCCTTGCGCCATGCGTCGTCGAGAATCAGCAAGACCGACATGTTAGCAAGAAGTTGTTTAATCTGCGTTTTTCCTTCGTGAGCTGTCTTGAAGGCACCGGCACCGCCAAGGTCACGGTGAACGCGGCGCTGCAACTCTTCAATTTGAGGCGATGTCCCAAGGGTCACCCAAACGATGCCGTCGGGAAAGGCTTCTCGAATCTTTCGGTCATGGGCAAGCAGGCAGGCCAAGACACTCTTTCCGATGCCTCCCATACCGGCCATGCCACCTATCCGTTGTCTTCCAATGATGCCGGAAAGCCGCTGGTGCTGGGACGTGCCTCCCAGGGGGGCTGTGCTGTCGAGGCCCGCTCGGACAGCGGCGCGAAGATCGGTCAGCAGTTCGGTGCGCGAGAGGTAGTTCGCCGGCAGACTGGGAACACCGATCATCTGTCCAAGTTTTGGTGGCGGCACCGATAGAGAGGCAATGAGCTTCTCAAGATGTTCTGCGTAGCGTGTGTCGTCGCGAAAGTCCTCACAGTGCAGAAGCTTCAGTTCGTCGGGGATGAGTTGATAGTCACCATTGCTGGGTGTGGTTCCCCTCGGCTTCCTGAGAATCGGTGTGACGACTTTCTCAGCGTCGAACCAGGCGAATTGCCATTCCTGCCGGACATACTCCGACTTGGCCGCCTGCGGCCCTACGATCAGGATCAGTCGGTCATGGGCGGTGATGGCATCGCGAATCTCATGGTGAAAGGTCAGTCCGCGTGAGCGGAGATTGTTGCGGTCGAACCAGACGGTGAAACCTCGCGCCTCAAGGTCATCACAGAGGCGGCGGACGAAGGGTTCGTCATCAGCGCGCGCGTAAGAGAGGAAGATGCTGGTGGTTTGCAAAGTTTCACTCATGACGACAGCGGAGTGGATGAAGGTTTAAGTCCAGGCAGAGTCTGTGTTCAGATGAACACGCATTCGCTCTTTTCCAGGATTTGGCCGAGGAGGCGGTCGGCATCGGGGCGGTCGTGGAGTTGCGGCGCGAGTTTTTGCTGGAGGTAGTCGCGGAGGTCCGCGCGGTTGGCCTCGGTGCGAGTGTCGAGGACGAACGGGTTCAACTCTTGCAGCGGGGTTTGGACGGCGCTTTCCGGGCGGCTGGTGACGACGAGGCCGAGCCAGTCGGGCAGGCGCGGGGCGTGGCGCGCGAGCATTTCCACGAGCGGGTTGCGCCCGGCCTCGCCGGCTTCGTCGAGCGCATCAATGACGATGAGCTGGCGCTCGCGTCCGCCGCCGATGACGGAGCTGAGCGGGTTGGCGAGGAGGGAGTCGAAGAGTTCCGCCGGGTCTTTGCGGTCGAGTTCGGCGATCTCCGGCAGGGTGAGCAGGAGCTTGCGGTAGTCGGGCAGGCGGGTGGCGAGCTGGAAGGCGAGGCTGCGGATGACGCGCCGGGCGTCGCGGTGGTCGGGCTTGTCCCATTCGACGAATTGCGCGGCGATGACGGCGTCGGAGCGGGTGTGGGTGAGCTGGGCGGCAAAGGCGCTCTTGCCGACGCCGGGGTCGCCGGTGATCCAGAAGAGGCGGGAGTCCGATTGCGGATTGTGGAATTCGGATTGCGGAATGCGCCACTGCTCCACGGCGTCGAAGAGCCATTGGCGACCGACGAAGCCTTTGCCAAGCAGGGTGTGGAGGCGGGCGTCGGATTTGATGGGCTTGAGATGGGTGTTGAGGGTTTCGATCTCGCCGGCGAAACGGCGGCTTTCGTCGCTCTCCACGACGCGGACAATTTCGGCGAGTTGGGCCTGATACCAATTCTCCCACGCCGCTTCGCCTTCGGCCACTGTGACGGGTCCGTCCTTCGTCTGCCGGGTGCCGCTACGCACAACTCCACGCCCGCTCTTCCAGTCGTGCATGTCGAGCCACTGGACATGGCTGATGTTCACGGGCGGCTGCACCTCCGCCTCGCTCTCGACCAGGATCGTCGAAATGTTCCCGCCCTTCACGCCCAAGGCGATGGCGATCTCGTCGCGGCAGACGCCGGGGTCGCGGGTGGAGTGCTTCGAGAGGAACGCGACGAACTTCTGGCTGCCGGTGATGCCATCCGTGATGGAGCGCCGCCAGTGGTCGCCGGCTTTGATTTCGTTTTGATCGAACCACACGTCATGCCCGCGCTCTTCCAGATCTGCCTTGATGCGGCGGACGAGTTCCTCGTTGGCGTCGTGGCCGTAGCTGAGGAAGATGCGCAGCGGGGTGGCGACCTTGTCCGGGGTGAACTCGCGCCTGCAGTCGTAGCACAAGAATGCTGCCGATTCAGGAATCGGCATCGTTTTGGCGGACTGGCAGTGAGGGCAATTCATGCCTGAAGAAATTCGCCCGCATTTTGCGATGCCAGAGAGTCGCTTGTCAGCAGTTTTTTTGCAAACGACCGGGATTCCTCAGTCCCGGGCACCAGACACCCGCATCCATGATGCGGGCGCAAGATCAGATGCCATCCGTGGAGACTTCCCGCAAGGCGCGGGCGAGAATGTCCTCCTGCAGCGCGGCCATGTCGGCGGCTTCGGCGGGGTCGTGATCGTCCCAGCCGGCGAGGTGAAGCAGGCCGTGGATGGCGTAGAGCGCGATCTCGTGATCAAGGCTCTTGCCGTGGGCGGCGGCCTGGCGCAGGGCGGTGTCCGCGCTGATGAGGATCTCGCCGTGGTGGAAGGTGATGACGTCAGTGGCGGAGGGGTCGCCAAGAAACTCGGCGTGGACGCGGCTGATCTCGGCGTCGCTGATGAGGGTGATCTCGATCTCCTCCAGGCCTGTGAGCGGCGCTCCGGAGGATTTGACGGCGGCAATGCATCCGGGCATGGCGGCTTTGACCACGCGGCGCAGCCAGGGCAGGGGCGGGCGCGGGCCGCGCTGATGGTCGCTGATGATGAGGCGGGGGGTCCTCAAGCGGCGGAGGCGGGCGGCTTGCGCGCTGAGCGCTTTTTGAATTCACCCGTGGCGGTGTCCCCGGCGGCGCCGGGCCTGTCCATGACAATGGTGAGGCCGTCGTGTACTTCGGGCTTGGGCGCGGCTGGCGGGATGCCGGACTCGGCGGTCTTTTGATACTTGATGCGGCTGTGCATCATGCTGAGGAGGGTTTTGACGAAACTGGCCTTGACCCTGGCGAGGTCGGAGATGGTGAGGTCGCACTCGTCAAGCTGGCCGTCCTTCATGCGGTCGAGCACGAGCTCGTCCACGAGGGTCTCAATGCGGGAGGCGTTGGGCTTTTCCAGGGCGCGGGAGGCGCTCTCGACGGCGTCGGCGAGGGAGATGATGGCGGATTCCTTGAACTGGGGCACGGGACCGGGATAGCGGAAGACCTCGGGGCTGACCTTGGGCACGTCATCCTCCTTGGCCTTGCCCTCGCCGACGAGACGCTGCACTTCGGCCTGCTGCTGGAGGGCGCGGTTGTAAAAGTACTGGGTCATGGAGGTGCCGTGGTGCTGCTCAATGACGTCAATGACGCTGCAATTGAGCTTGTGCTTGATGGCGAGGTCCACGCCGTCCTTCACATGGGCGATGAGGATGAGGGCGCTCATGCGGGCGGTGAGGTCGTCGTGCGGGTTGTCCGCCGGGTCCATGTTTTCGATGAAATACTCGGGCTTGGCGAGCTTGCCGATGTCATGAAAATAGGCGCACACGCGGGACATGGCGGCATTGGCCCCGATGGCCTCGGAGGCGGCCTCGGAGAGGTTGGCAACGACGAGGCTGTGATGATAAGTGCCCGGCGCCTCCATGCTGAGCCTTTTCATCAGCGGGTGGTTCAAGTCGGCGAGTTCGAGCCAGGAAATCTCGGTGGTGACGCCGAAGAGGCTCTCGATGACCGGCAGCAGACCGCCAACGAGCAGACCCGTGATCACCCCCACAGCGAAGGGAACACCGAGCACCTGCGCGGCCAGGGTGCTGTCCAGCGGCGTATCGGTGGTCATGTGCAGGCAAAGGGAGAACAAGGCGGCCAGCGCGCCCGCATAGAGACCGGAGGCGAACAGGCGGTTTCTCCGCCGCACACGGCGGGTGAAAAGCACGACCAGGAATCCGATGAGAACCGATGCGGCCAGATAAATGAGCGGATTGACGGCCACACAGACGAGGGTGCCCAGCAGCGTGCCGTAGATGGCGCCGAAAAGACCGATCCTGCGCCCCAAGGTCACCGAGAGAACCAGCGGTGCGAAGGCATGGGGCAGCGCCATGACCAGCAAGGCGCCGGTCCAGCCTTCACGATGGCCGAATTTGAGCATCAGGACATGGCCCGCGAACTGCAAAAGCAAGGTGCCTAACACCAGCAGCAGTTCGGCATTGTCCTCCACATCCTCAATAAGGGACACGCGCAGATGCACGACCATGGCCGTGACCAGGGCGACCGCCAGCAGGTAGGCCAGCGGCTGGGGCGCCACCGTGCCGGGAATGACTGCGGCGCCCGCCTGCATGAGCACGCCCGTGACCAGAAAAAAGCCCAGAAAGAGGAGAAACGTGACCACGGGATGCGTGCGCAGTTCGTCAAGAAGGTCGCCCTCCTGGTGTTTGCGGCGCACCCTGCCGCAGGAAAGGCCTTCCCGCTGCAATTTGGCCCGGCGTATGGATTCAAACATGGATGTGATTTGCGGGAGCTCTGAGGGATCATGTAGCACATCCACCCTGCCGGACAAGCCTGGATTTGGCCCGGGAAGTGTTCATGGAGACAGTTGAAACCGGGCGAGTCCCCTGCCCCGCCATGCCTACCCGGACAATCTTCCGCATCCGTGCTTGGCAAACCAAGCCGCCGCGCGCAAACTGGCGCAAGCCCCCGCGAACTCTCAACCCGACATCCGACCATGCCACGCAAACTCAGCCACATCGCTCCCGACTGGTGGGACTACACCACTCTTGATCCTGAATTGATCAATGATGCCGCCCGGCTCACCGAGCGCGACCTCCGCCAGCTCTCCCGTCCCGGCTTCAAAGTGGTCATGTACGACTCCCTGGAGGACTTTTACCTGGCCGAGGCTCTGGAGTACATCCATGCCTGGAAACAGGCCACCCCGGACAATCCGGCCGGCATTTGCGGCCCCATCGGCCCCACCGAGCAGCTCCCGCTCGTGGCGCGCCTGGTCAACGACCTCGGCATCTCCATCAAAGACGGGCACTTCTGGGGCATGGACGAGTGGTATGACCCGGAGACGAAAAAGGAGGTCTCCATGGACCACCCCCTTTCCTTTGAAAAAGCCGACCGCGAGTTGTGCTTCAACCGCATTCAGAAGAAGCTGGTCATGCCTGATTCCCAGCTTCATTTCCCCAAAGCCGATGTCACCGCCTATTTGAAAAGCTGGCAGAGCGGGGTGCGCTGCGTGGTCATGCAGGGAGGACAGGGCGACATCAAACACTGGGCTTTCAACGACCCCCTGAAACGCGCAGGCAAGTGGAAGAACGAGCCGCCTCCTCCGGCGGAATACCGCAAACTGGGCACCCGCATCGTCGAACTGCACCCCGTCACACTTTCCCAAAACGCCCGCACCTCGGGTGGCGGCAACATCACGATGGTGCCGCAGATGGCCATCACGGTCGGCCCGAAGGAAACCTGGATGGCCGAGAAAGTCAGCATCTGGCAGGCCGGCATGCACGACAACCCGCTCGGCCAGCGCCTCACCGCGCTGATGATCTCCAAGCGCCTCGCCGACTCGTCCGTGCCCATGTCCCTGCTGGCGGACCACCAGAACGTGCAGTTCAACTACTACCGCGGCGGACTCGGAAGCTGCGCGGTGGAGATGCACTGAGCCTCCCCCCCCGGCAAATAATGCGGGCCGTTTCTTTTGTCATGAGGAGGCGGGCACATCACCGGCCGAGCCGGGATCCGCATCGTCCGTCGCGGCGGCATCAACTCCGTCAGGATCACCAGCCCCTGTGTCCGCAACCGCGCTTTCATCCTCATCCTCCGAAGCCACCAGGGCAACGTCCTGAATGGTTTCGCCTTCGTTGAGAGTCATCAGCTTGACCCCCTGGGCGTTGCGGCCGGTTTCGCGGATTTCACTCACCTTGATGCGGACACTCTGCCCTTTGCTGGTCATCAGCATGAGTTCATCAGACTCATGCACAGCCAGGGCGGCGACGACTTTGCCGGTCTTTTCGGTGACCTTCATGGTGATGACGCCCTTGCCACCCCGGTTGATCATCCGGTATTCGTCAAAAGGTGTGCGCTTGCCCAGGCCGTTTTCGCTGACCACCAGCACCATCGTCTCCGGCTCGTTGGTGATGCAGCTCACGAGGAAGTCCTCGGCGTCGAGCATGACACCACGGACACCAGCCGTGTTGCGGCCAATCGCTCGCAGGTTCGGAGAGGCAGGATCGTCGCCGGTTTCGTGGAAACGGACGCACATACCTTCGTGGGTGACGAGGCAGACCTCTTTTGTTCCATCCGTGAGCTCCACATCGACGAGGTCGTTGCATTCATCGAGCTTGATCGCGATGATGCCGTCTTTGCGGTAGTTTTTGAACTCTTCGAGAGCGGTTTTCTTGATGGTGCCGTCCTTCGTGGCGAAGAGAACGTAGCGATCCGCGGCCCACATGGCCTCATCCTCGGCTCCTTGGGCCTTCAAGATGAGCACGGAGGCGATTTTCTCTTCGTTGCGGAGATTGAGCACGTTTTTGATGCTCCGACCTTTCCCTGTGCGCGTGGCCTGCGGGATCTGATACACGCGCTCGACATACATGCGGCCGGTGTTCGTGAAGAAGAGCAGGAAGTCGTGAAGCTGGGCGCTGAAGAGATGCTCGACGAAGTCGTCGGCGTCCTCCTCGCTCTGCGCCTCGCGGGTTTCCATGCCTTTGAGGCCTTTTCCGCCGCGTCCTTGCAGTCGATACTCGGCCGTGGGCGTGCGTTTGATGCTGCCCATGTGCGTCATCGTCACGATGGCGGCCTCGTTCGGAATGAGGTCCACGCTTTCGATCTCGCCGGAGACGGCCTCGATGCGTGTGAGGCGCGGCGTGGCGTGCTTGGCCTTGATGACGTGAAGCTCGTCTTTGATGATCGTGAGCACGCGGTGCTCGTTCGCGAGGATGTCGAGCAGGTCTTTGATGGTGGCGAGGATGGCGTCGTATTCGGCCTTGAAACGGGCGACTTCAGAGCTGGTGAGCTTGTAGAGCTGCAATTCAACGATGTGATCCACCTGTGCTTCGGTGAAGACATATCGCTCACCTTGGATGGAAGGCTGTCCACGCAAAAAGACTCCCAGGCTCTCGACTTCAGTAACCGGGAATGAGTAAGCTTTCAGTTTGTTAGCGGCTTCTTCACGATTTCGGCTACTGCGAACAATCTGAATGATCTGATCAACATGGTCAGGCGACAAGGCAAGCAAGAGCGCCTCCAGCTTTTCGGCCTGCACCTCGGCTTTGCCGAGCAGGAATTTCGTGCGGCGGATGATGACCTCGCGGCGATGCTCGATGTAGCAGCCGATGGCGTCCTTGATGCCGAAAACACGCGGGCGATTGCCATCAATGGCGAGCATGTGGACGCTGAAGGACGCCTCCAGCTCGGTGTGCTTGTACAAATTGTTCAGCACCACCTGCGCACGCGCATCCTTCTTCAAATCAACGACGAGGCGCGAGTTCTCATCCGACTCGTTGCGCACGCCGCTGATCTCCGGGATGATTTTTTCGTTAGCGAGCTCGGCGATCTTCTTTTCGAGCTCCGCGCGGTTCACGTTGTAGGGAATCTCGGTGATGACGATCTGCTCGCGGTTGCCATTTTCGACGATCTCGGCCTGGCCGCGGATGCGCACACTGCCGTGTCCAGTCTCCATGTATTCGCGGATGCCGCTGGTGCCCATGATGGTGCAGCCTGTGGGGAAATCGGGGCCTTTGATGTGCGCCATCAGCTCCGGCGTGGTGATCGCCGGATTGTCGATCTGCGCGCAAACTGCGTCCACCACCTCGCCGAGATTGTGTGGTGGCATGTTCGTCGCCATACCGACGGCAATACCGGTGCCGCCATTGACGAGCAGATTCGGAAACGCCGCCGGGAAGACGGTGGGCTCGGTGAGACGTTCGTCGTAGTTAGGGACGAAATCGACCGTGTCCTTGTCCATGTCCTGCATCAAAGCGCCGCCGAGATGCGTCATTCGCGCTTCGGTATAACGCATGGCCGCCGGAGGGTCGCCTTCCACAGAACCAAAATTCCCCTGCGGGTCGATCAAGGTCTCCCGCATCGCCCATTCCTGCCCCATGTGGACCAGCGTCGGATAAATGACCGCCTCGCCGTGCGGATGGTAGTTACCCGAGGTGTCACCTGCGATCTTCGCGCACTTCACATGCTTCTTCGGCGGGTAGAGCGAAAGCTCATGCATCGCATAAAGAATGCGCCGCTGAGAGGGTTTGAGACCGTCTCGGACATCCGGCAGAGCACGGGAGATAATGACGGACATCGAGTAGTCGAGGAAGCTGTTCTTCACTTCGTCGGCGACCGAGATGGGGCGTGTGTTGGAGTCTTGCATCAATCGAATCGGAAAAGGGTTGAGTCAGGCGATGGCTTGATGGCGATCACACGTCGAGGTTGCGGACGTTCAGGGCATTCTCCTCGATGAAGTGCTTTCTCGGCTCCACGACATCGCCCATCAGAATGGTGAAGATGCGTTCGGCTTCGTGGGCGTTGGATTCGTCCAGTTTGATCTGGAGGAGCGTGCGCTTGTTCGGGTCCATGGTGGTCTCGAAGAGCTGTTTGGCGTTCATTTCACCGAGACCTTTGAAGCGCTTGATCTCCATGCCGCGTTTGCCGATCTCCATCACCTTGTCGAGGATGCCTGGGATGCTGAAAACAGGATGCACCTTGGCGTTGTCGCCATCGCCTTCGATGACTTCGAAGAGGGGCTTGTCCTGGCTGCTGAAGTGATCGACGTGCAAACCGAGCTCGTCGAGCTGCTTGAAGCGGGCTTTCATGCCGTGGGCTTCGTGAACTTCGATCAAGCGGGCGCGGCGGGTTTGCTTCGGCGCGGTGCCGTTGGCTCCTTCGACCTCCGGTTTGCCGAAAAGATGCAGGTCGGCGTTTTCGCGGGCGAAATTGGCCAGCGTGTCGCGGTCGAGGAGATATTTAACGTTCACTTCGTTGCCCTCGCGGATGATCACGAGGTAGTGAGGCAGTTCGCCGGTCTCCGTATTGCGATGCTGGAGGTAGGTCTCGAAGTCAGCGCCGTGGCGGCGGATGATGTCGGCGAATTTCGCCATCGGAACGAGCAGGCCGAGGATTTGCTTCAACTTGTCGGAATCGACCTTCGTGTTGTCGGACACATTGCGCAGCGTGATTTCACCGGAGCCGAGTTCGAGGAGGATGGCGTCCATTTCCTCGTCGTTCTGCACATACTCCTCGCGTTTTTTGCGCGTCACCTGATACAGCGGCGGCTGGGCGACATAAATGTGGCCGCGCTTCACCAGTTCGGGCATCTGGCGGAAAAAGAAGGTCAAAAGCAGCGTGCGGATGTGGCTGCCGTCCACGTCGGCATCGGTCATGATGATGATTTTGTGGTAGCGGAGCTTTTCGATGTTGAAGCTGCCCTCCACCTCGCTGTCGCCGCCGATGCCGGTGCCGATGGCGGTAATCATGGTTTGGATTTCCTTGTTCGCGAGCACCTTCTCCAGGCGTGCCTTCTCGGTATTGATGAGCTTTCCACGCAGAGGCAAAATCGCCTGATTGTGACGGTTGCGGCCCATTTTGGCGGAGCCACCGGCGGAGTCACCCTCGACAATGAAGAGCTCGGTCTTCGCCGCGTCGCGTTCGGAGCAATCCGCGAGCTTGCCGGGCAGGCCGCCGCTGCTCATCGCGTCCTTGCGGATCGCCTCGCGGGCACGAGCCGCCGCGAGACGTGATTTGGCCGCGATGATGATGTTATCGACGATGGCCTTCGCGACATCCGGGTTGTGATCGAAGTGATGCAACACTCCCTCATAGACGACGGAACTCACCACGCCCTCGACCTCGCCGTTCACGAGCTTCACCTTCGTCTGCGAGTTAAAGCGCGGATGCGGATGTTTCACGCTGAGCACGCAGGTGAGGCCTTCGCGGCAGTCGTCGCTGTCGATGTCGAGTTCAGGCCACTTCGCCTTGTCTTTGATCGGCGCCTTGGTCTTGCCCTTCTCGCCATACTGCTCGGGATGGTCGGTGATGTATTTTTTCACCGCACGAGTCAGCGCGGTCTTGAGGCCGGTATAATGCGTGCCGTAGTCCGGATTCGGGATCGCATTGGCAAAGCAGAGCGTGTGCTCGCCGAGGCTTTTGTGATACTGCATGACGCAGTCCACGAGGATGAACTTGTTTTTGTCCTCCAGCACCACCTCGCGGCGTCCGGCGATGACGATGGGCTCGGGATGCACCTTGTCTTTGCCCTCGCCGAGTTCGTTCACGAACTGCTTCACGCCTTCGGTGTAGAGCAGCGTCTCCGAGCGAGCCGATTCACTGCGTTCGTCCGTGAGATGGATGGTGATGCCGGGATTTAGGAATGCCAGCTCGCGGAGGCGAGTGCGCAGGCGCTCAAAGACGAACGTCGTCGTGATCGTGAAAATCGTCGCGTCCGGGAAGAAGGTGATCTTTGTGCCGGTGCGCTTCGGATCATCCAGGTCCCCGAGCACCTTGAGCGGCTCGGTGGTGATGCCGCGCTCAAAGCCGATGGCGTGGATTTTACCATCACGATAAACCTCGCACTTGAACCAGTCCGAGAGCGCATTGACGCACTTCGCGCCGACGCCGTGCAGGCCGCCGGAGAATTCATACGCTCCATCGCCGAACTTGCCGCCCGCGTGCAGGTTAGTGAGCACCAACTCGACTGTGGGCATCCCTTTGGCGTGCATTTCCACCGGGATGCCACGTCCATCGTCCTCAATGCTGATGGAGCCGTCGGAGTGGATGTTGATCCAGACGTTTTTGCAAAAGCCCGCGAGGTGCTCATCAATCGAGTTGTCCACCACTTCAAACACGCAGTGATGCAGGCCGCGCTCATCCGTCTCGCCGATGTACATGCCGGGGCGCATGCGCACAGCTTTGAGCCCTTCCAGGTGCTGGATTTGTTCGGCGCCGTAGGCCTGGTCAGCGGCAACGGCGGTGGAGTTTGATCCCGTGGAATCAATGATGTCGTCTGGCATAAAAAAGTCGGAGAAACCACCACCTGAATTCGTCCGTGAAATCCCTTCGGATCATGCACCCGGTGGAGGTGATTTCAGACTAGCAAGCCCCCCCTCCATGCCAAGGTAATTGTGCCAAAAAAACAGGATTTTGGATGAAAGAACCATGAACTCCTGACAGCATGCCGGATGACATCCATGCCCCTTGAAAACCCCTTTGATTTCATCGTACTCGGCGGCGGCAGCGCGGGCTACGCGGCGGCGCGCACGGCGCATTCCCTGGGCATGTCGGTGGCGGTGGTGGATGGAGCGGCGGAACTGGGCGGGCTGTGCATTTTGCGCGGGTGCATGCCGAGCAAGACGCTCATTGAGTCCGCCGACCGAAATTTGACTCTTCGCCGCGCGGCGGAGTTTGGTCTGGTGGCGAGTCCGGGCGCGCCGGACATCCGTGCGATCCGGGACAGGAAGCGCGCGCTCATCGCGGACTTCGCGGGATACCGGCGGGGGCAGCTTGAAGACGGGCGTTTCACCCTGCTGCGGGGACGCGGAGTCTTTAAAGACGCCCGGACGCTGGTGGTGAGTCCGCTGGATGGCGCGCCGGCTTTCGAGGTCGCGGGACGGAGCTTTTGCATCGCCACCGGCTCGGTGGTGAATGTGCCGGATGTGCCCGGGCTGCGCGAGGCGGGTTTTTGGACGAGTGATGATGTGCTCGACGCGGAAGAGCTGCCCGGCTCGTTCCTCGTTTTGGGCGGGGGCGCGATCGCGCTGGAGATGGCGCATTATCTGGAGGGCATGGACCGGCGGGTGACCGTGCTCCAGCGCGGGCCGGGGTTTCTTTCCGGACTGGACCCGGAATGCGGGGAGACTGTGAGGAAGGCGTATGAGGCGCGCGGCATCACCTGCCGTCTGGGCGCGCGGCTGCTGCGCGTGGAGCGCGCTGCGGAAGGGGCAAAGCGGGTGGTCTTTGAGCAGGGCGGGCATGAACTGGGCGCGGCGGCGGAGGAGGTGCTCGTGGCGCTGGGCCGGAGTCCGGCTGTTGAGGGACTGGGGCTGGAGGCGGCGGGGGTGGCTTTGCATGGCAAAAAGATCGCTGTGACCGGCACGATGCAGACGAGCCAGCCGCATATCTTCGCCGCCGGGGATGTGTGCAGCCCGCTGGATGTGGTGCATGTGGCGATCCAGCAGGGGGAGGCTGCGGCGCGCAATGCGCGGCGCGTGTTGCAGGGCGGGCAGGGGTTGGAAAGCGTGGACTACCGCTTGCTGCTTTTTGGCGTTTTTTCCCATCCGCAAGTGGCCGCCGCGGGCCAAAGCGAGGCCGCCCTGGCCAGGGCCGGCATCCCATTCGTGAGCGCCTCATACCCGTTTGACGACCACGGCAAATCCATGTGCATGGGAGAGACGGAGGGGTTTGTGAAAATGCTGGCGCACCGGGAGACGGGAGAAATTCTCGGCGCCAGCGTTGCCGGCCCGCATGCCACGGAGTTGATTCACGAGGTGGTGGCGGCCATGCACCACCGCTGCACGGTGCGGGAGTTCGTGAGAATCCCGCATTACCACCCGACACTTTCGGAAATCTGGACCTACCCAGCCGAGGAATGCGCTGAGCTGCTCGACCCGTCCGCAGCGTGAGCGCGTCGCGGCTCACAGGGTCATCGGCCGCATGGCGGCGCCTTTTTCCAGGCAGGGAGGCATGGCTTTGCGGAAGTCCTCCAGGCTCACAGGCTTGGTGAGGAAGGCGTTCATGCCCACGGCCTTGCACTCCTCGCGCACACCGGTGAGGGCGTGGCCGGTCATGGCGATGATGGCAGGCTGGTTTTTGAGGTGGAAATTCCCGCGAATGGCGCGCGCGGCGTCTATGCCTCCCATGACGGGCATCTGCAGGTCCATGAAGATGATGTCGTAGCTGCCGCGTCCAACCATCTCCACGGCCTCCTGGCCGTTGTTGGCGATGTCCACCTGCTCGTAGCCGAGGCGCTGCAAAAGCATGACGGCGATTTTTTGATTCAGCGGCTGGTCCTCGACCAGGAGGAGGCGCGCGGGATGCTGGCTGGCAAAAGTCTCTCCCCCTGCCCTGGCCGCCGCGGCAATGGCGCGGTTGGTGTCCTTGGAGATGACGGCGTCGTGCCCGGCAGCGGCGGCGCGGTTCAGCGAACCGGTCGCCGGCTGATCCTCATGAAAGACGCCGCGCAGCGCGGCGGGAGCGACAGGCTCGGGGACAGGAGGCTGGAGCCACGCGGGATCGTTGCCGGGGAAGGCGGGAGGGAGCGGCTGGGCATTCATGGCGGCGGGGTTGTGGGCAATGAGTTGCGCCGCGTGCATGGCCGGAACCTGCGCGGCGGGCGCTGTGGATGGGGATGACAAGGGGGTGGTCGGAGCGGGCTGGGGCATCAGCGCCAGCTCCGCGAGCACGCGCAGCAGCTCGCGATGCTTGGCGGGCTTGGCCAGCTTGCAGAAACGCGCGGGGATGCGGGGTGCGAACTGGTCGCGCAGCTTCCATCGGGTGAGCGGAAGCAGCACGAGCACGCCCGCGCGGCGGCCAGCGGCGGCCTGGATCAGCGGCGCGGCGGAGTCGGGATCATGGGAACTGGCGTCGAGCATGAAAAGGCTCTTTTCATCCAGATCCGCCGCCACTTCCCGCGCTGAGGCGGCGGGCGCATGAATGGGAATGACACCCCATTCCTGAAAGTGCTGCTGGAGAATCTGGCGGGTGGTTTGATGCGGGGTGTGAAAGACGACGCGCAAGCCTTTGACGGCGGTCTCCCATGCCAGCTCCTGCTCGCGCCCCGCCTCGTCCGCCGACACGCGCAGCGGCAGCTCGAAGAAGAAGTCGGACCCCTGCCCCTCCTCGCTGATGACGCTGATCTCGCCGCCCATGAGGTGGCAGAGCTTGCGCGAGATGGCCAGTCCGAGACCCGTGCCGCCATATTTGCGGGTGGTGGAGCTGTCGGCCTGCGTGAAGGCCTGGAAAAGCGTGCCGATCTTGTCGGCGGGGATGCCGGGGCCGGTGTCGCGCACGGAAAAATGCAGGTGCGGCATCTCGCCATTGCGGGTCTTGCGGCTGACATGGCGGGCGAGGATGAGCACCTCGCCCTTGTCGGTGAATTTGACGGCGTTGCCGACGAGGTTGACGAGCACCTGCTTGACGCGCTGGAAGTCGCCGCGGAAGAAGCGCGGCAGGGCCGGGTCGGCGTGGAAGTTGAGTTCCAGCCCCTTTTCGGCGGCGCGGTAGGAAAAGACATCCGTCACCTCGGCGAGCAGTTTCTCCATTTCCACGGGCATGTCCTCGATCTCCATCTTGGCGTTCTCGATCTTGGAGAAGTCGAGGATGTCGTTGATCAAATGCAGCAGGGACACGCCGGAGGAGTGGATCATGCGCACGAGGTCCTCCTGCTCGGGGGCCAGACCCATCTCGATGAGCAGGGAGGTGGTGCCGATGATGCCATTCATGGGCGTGCGGATCTCGTGGCTCATGTTGGCGAGGAAGTCCCCCTTGGCGGCGGTGGCCACCTCGGCCTGTTTGCGCGCGCGCTGGAACTCGGCGACGAGATGCTGCCGCCGCGCCTCCTCCTGCTGGAAGGTGGCGATGGCCTGGTTGAACTGGTGCTGGAGGGTGTCGAGGTCGTCGGAGCCGGTGACACGCAGGCGGTGGTCCAGATCCCCCCGGCTGAGGGCCTCGAAACCCTGGCGCAGGGCGGTGGTCTTGCGGCTGATGGCGCGGCCCAGAAGATAGAAACCGAGCACCGCCGGCAGCAGGCCGGCCACAGCCCCGAAGATGGGCACCATGAGACGCGGAAGATTGATGATGTGACGGCGGTGGATGCGCGGCTGGCGTGCCAGAATGACGCCATCGGCGACGCCCTGCGGGTTGATGAGCGGCGCGCCGGCGATGACCCAGCCGCCGGGACCGTCGAGGTCCGCGCGCAGGGAGAGCGGGTCGTCGCCAACCACTACGGATGAGCCGGCCAGCACACGGAAAATGATGTCGCGCGACTGGGCGAACTCAGGCTCCGGCGGCTGCCATTCGAGGGCGGTGTCGTGGACCAAAATGTAGGGGGAAGTCTCCACGGGAGGCTCGCCATTGCGGGCGTTGGGCCCGGCGATTTCAATGCGCAGACCCAGGTCCTGGATCATGGGCGGCACGTCCACGACCTGGAGGCGCATTTTCAAATGCGTGATGGCCTCGGAAGTCAGATCCTTGGTGCTGGCGAGCGCGCCCGGACTCACGCCCTGGCTGCGCAGCTCGGCCTGCGCGGCCTGGACGATGGAGCCGAGATACGCGCGCTGGGCTGCCCGCAGGATCAGCATCTCCTGCCAGAGGAAGGCGGCGGCGGTGACAGCCGCCGCGGCGACCACGGCGAGCACGCCGAAGACCATGAAACGACCGGATATGGAAAAACTCGGCTTCATGGCGTGTCAGGCGAGTTGATGCGAGCGGACAAGGCTGCCGCGCACCGTGGCCACGAGATGGTCCAGCGTGTAAGGTTTTGGCAGGATGTCGGAAAAGCCGATGGCCTGGCAGAGATCGCGCGCGTTTTCCTGGAAATAGCCGCTGCACGCGATGATGGGCAGGGCGGGGTCCATTCTGCGCATCTCCTCCAGCACCTCGAAGCCGGAAAGCCCCCCAGGCATGGTGAGATCCAGGATGACCAGCTCGATGCGCTGGTCAGGCGGCGCGGGCTGGCTGATCAAGTTGAGAGCCACGTCGCCGGAATCGGTGACGATGACCTCAAATCCATGCGCGTCCAGGATGGCCTTGGCGACGGCGAGGACCTGCGGCTCGTCATCCACGACGAGGACTTTTCCAGTCGTTCGATGGGGGTGGCTGTGAATGTTCATGGCGGCGGCATGGATGGCGGGTTGTCAGGCGGCGGTGTAGGCGAGGCATTTGATCTCATCGAGGCTGGTGTGGCCGGCGATGACCTGCATGAGGCCCTCCTGGTAGAGGGAAAAGAAGCCGTTCTTGAAAGCGCAGGCGCGCATGGCGGACATGGGCGCGCCCTCCTCGATGAGGTCGCGCAGCTCGGTGCTGATCTCATTGAGCTCCATGAGCGCCACACGGCCCGCATAACCCGTGCCGTGGCACTCCTGGCAACCGCCGGCCGTGTAGATGGGCTGCACCAGGGGCTGGCTGATGACGCCCTGGCGCGCCATCATGGCCTGGATGTCGTCCGGCACCTGAATGGGCTGCTTGCAGTAATTGCACAGCCGGCGCACGAGCCGCTGCGCCTGCGAAAGCGCCAGCGAGTCGGCGAGCAGGTACTTTTCCACCCCCATGCTCATGAGGCGGGAGACGGCGCGCAGGGAGTCGTTCGCGTGCAGCGTGGTGAGCACGAGATGGCCGGTGAGCGCGGCGTTGACGGCGGCGTTCGCCGTCTCGGCGTCGCGGGACTCACCGATGAGGATGATGTCCGGGTCGGCGCGCAGCAGGGCGCGCAGGCCGTTGGCGAAGTCGAGGCCGTAATGCGGGTTGGTCTGGGTCTGGTTGATGCCCTCGATCTCGTATTCGATGGGGTCCTCGATGGTCTGGATGTTGACGCCGTCGTCGTTGACGCTGTTGAGCAGGGCGTAAAGCGTGGTCGTTTTACCCGAACCTGTGGGGCCGGTGACGAGCACGAGGCCCTGGTCCCGCTGCATGACGCGGGTGAGGATGTCTATCTGGCGCTGGCCGAGATTGAAGTCGGAGAGGCGCTTCACGCCGTCCTGCTTGTCGAGGAAGCGCATGATGACCTTTTGAAACTCCCGGCGCGTGGGCACGGCGGCGACGCGGATGTCCACCCGCCGCGCGCCGACACTGACGGCGAAGCGCCCGTCCTGGCACTCCTGGCGGCTCTGATTCATGCCGGCGTAGTTTTTCAGCAGCGCCACGAATCGGTTGAGCATGGACTCAGGCGCGGTGAGGATGGTCTTCATGTTCCCGTCCATGCGGGCGCGGAAACGGGCCAGATTGTAAAACTTCTCCAGGTGGAGGTCGGAGGCGCGGCAGCGGATGGAGGTGAAGAGCGCCCACTGCACCAGCTCCTCGGCGCTGTGGTTCGGGCTGGCCGGATTGACGCGCCCCATCTCGTCCGGCAGGATGTCAATGACGGACTCGTTGCCGGAGACGGAGGCAGTGAGCGTGCTCTTGTCGAGCTTTGCCACGCCGCCGGAGTCAAAGGTGGCGCCGGCGCGGTTGATGGCGTCGCGGATGGCGGCGGGGTCGGCCTGCACGGGCACGATCTTCACCGCGGCGTTGCCCATGGAGAGCCACTCGTCCTCGAAGGCGTAGCAGTCCCCGCTCTCGGAGAACATGAAGACCGCGTTTTTGCCGATGTAGAGCGGATACACGGTGTGCCGCTCCAGCAGGGGCAGCGGGAAAAAGGTCTGCCTTTGCGCCTCCGCCGGCGAGAAGCAAAGCGTGCGCCCGCCGCTGACCAGGTGCTGCAGCACCACGCCGAGGTGGCGCTGGACGGTGTTGAAATGGGAGACGCCCAGATTGGAGTGCTTTTCCTTCTGCGTCTCGAAAAAGCCGCGCAGCTTCGTCACCTCCGCCGGCTCGTAGGGGTAGCTGGCCAGCAGCCACTCGAAGGCGCCCTCCAGCCCCATGTCCGCAAAACGCGGCGCCTGCACCCCCTCCATCTGGTTTTGCTGGGCGATGGGGAGCTGGCCAAAGCGCTGCACCAGGTCCTTGCGCGTTTTTTGATACTGGTCGGGCGTGATGAGCACGCGCAGGGTTAAAAACGGCGGCACGCCCCACAGGTCGCCCGCGCGCGGATTGTGGTGCGCCATGACCAGCAGCGGCCCCATCGTGGTCACGGGCAGCCAGGGGTCGGCCACATAAGGCACCCGGCCCAGCTTGCGGACGATCTTTTCCGCCTCCGGGGAGCAGCTCTCGCGCAGCAGGTTCACCGGCAGCATGTTGTACTGCAAAGCCAGCCCTTCGATGGAGAGGATGGCCGCCTGCTTGGCGTCAATGGTTGCCGCAGGTGGAATTTTCGACTGTCCGAAATTTTCAGACGATGCCGGGGTGGATGCGAGAACGACGGCGGACATGGTGCGTGGGCGGTCTCAGCGGCCGCTGGATTGATAGTTTTCCGGAAACTGGAAAGCCTCGGTGAAATCCGAGCCGTCAAAGACCATCAGCAGCCCCGTGCCCTCCTGGCCGGGGCGCAAAAGCTCGTAGCCGCGCGAGTTCCAGCGGATGCGGTAGGCGCCGCTGTCGGAGGAGGATTCGGGATTGTACTCCGGCGGCACGAAAGGCGCGCCGATGACCGCCCGCTCCTCGACCGGATTCCGATACTGCAAATCCCGCAGCACCTTGAGCTCGTCGGCGGAGGAGTCATCCCGGCGGATGAAGCTCATCTCATTGTTGGCCGCCGACCAGCGGTGCAGGCCCTGGTTGAGCATCTCCACGCGCTCCATCGCCAGCGTCTCCTGACCGGCGCTGTAAGCGCTGTTCATGCTCAGGATGACAACACCCGCCAGCACACTCATGATGGAGATGGTGATGACCAGCTCGCTCAGCGAATAACCTGCCGCGCGCCCGTTGAAACGGGGCGCGCGGGCGGCTGCGGCTGGGGGAGCGGACGGCATGGGTGGAGGTCTGCCGGGGTTGCGTTCAATAGGGAATGACGCCGGATGGACCGGTGAGCGTGCTTTTCTGCATGGTGGTGATGCCGGAAGGCAGGGTGACCGTGTAACCGGATGGCATGTAGAGGCTCAGCGTGTTTTCCGCGTAGCTCAGGTAGGGGCGGAGAAGATTGAATTTCGCCTCGTTCGAAGCCGCGCCCGTCCAGTCCAGGCCCGCCTGGGTGCGCCCTCGCACCTGGATCAGCGTGGCCTGCGCCAAATTCAGAGCCTCCGCGCGCGAGATGGCCAGATTCCGCTCGCTGTCCGAGCGCATGCGCGTGACGGACGGGATGGCCAGGAAGGCGACAATGCCGATGATGGACACGCAGGCCATCATCTCCACCAGGGAAAAGCCGCGTCGTGATTTGGATGCCGGGTGTTTCATGGTTGAGCGTTCAGTCATTGACCAGTTCCACCCTCGGCAGGTCGCCATCCTGCCAGGCGGGGAGGGTGAGGTGTTGTTTGGCGCCGGACAGCGCGGCGGTTTTCAGCCGGTCCGTGCCAGTCGTGTATTCGAGAAAATGATCCGCCGTGGTCTGGTCCAGAAACCCGGACCTGGCGTTGACATCCACCGCCGAGGGGTTCGGCAGCAGGAGATTGAAGCGCGCCGAGGTGGTGGCCAGGGCATTGTAAGTGGCGCGGATGGAGCCCAGCCCCTGCACCTGGCCGGTGGTGGCGTTCCTCGTCTGCGCCATCACCCAGACATGCAGGGCCTCCTGGAGAGCCGCCTGCTGCTGGCGCGCCACCACCCGGTTCGCATCCCGCGCGCCATTGGAGATGGCGCTCACCGCCAGGGCGGACATGATGCCGATGATGGCGATGGTGAAAACCGCCTCGACAAAAGTAAAGCCGCGCTTGGATGGAGTGGGTGTCCGCATATGAGGTGGGTCGGTGGTGAAAAAAAAAATCCGCCGGGGATTGCTCCCCGGCGGATGTGAGTGCGCCCGTGGTGTTCAGATTCGATGTGCCGTCACAAGAAACCTGGGGGGGCCGACCGCCGGGCACAGATGAGCCAGCGAGGGACGACTAGGAACCGTTGGCTTTGTAGATGACCTGCTTGTTGGTCGCGTCCCAGTCGAGGTAACTGAGGACGGTCGCTTCCTGCTCGTCATCAATGTCACCGACGGTGAACACCTTGTCTTTGAACGGGCCGCTCGAAGGAGCGACGGCGGTGCCCTGGGCGGCGGTCAGCACGGCGGCCTTGTCAGCCCAGCTGGCGTTGTAGCCGGCGGCGATGGCGGCGTTCATGACGGAGGCGACGGACTGGGCGTTGCGCTTGGCGGTGGCCTGAGCGGCGCTGTCATTGATGTTGCCGATGTTCGGGATGGCGATGGCGGCGATGATGCCGATGATCGCGATCACGACGAGCATTTCCACGAGGGAGAAGCCAGCCTTGAGGCCGGAGCGGATGTTGATGTTTTTCATGGTATGTGTGTTTGTTTGGGCTGTTGGTTTATCATCACCCTTTGAAAATCCATAATTGGACCATTGAGTGAATATGGAAATTATAAACACCGGCAAAATGGAATCAAATAGTTTTTTCATAATTTTCACACTTTTCTGACATTTTCATTTCGGGGTATCATGCGAGTGCCAGTCTTTGTCACTTCCATACCTGCCTCGCCCCTTGCCAGAATCGAAGGAGAAGACTCCTTTCCCATCCATGGAGCCCAACCTCAAAATCGCCCTCGTCGGCGCCGGCATGTTCGGCGGAGATGTCCATCTGCGCGCTTACGCCGACCTTCAACGCTTCGGCATTGCCGGCCAGCTCGCCCGCGTGGGACTGGACAAATTCAGCCGCGACCTCGCACCGGTGAAGTTCGATCTTGTCGCCGTCGCCACTCGCTCGCAAAAATCCGCCGCCAAATCCGCCGCCGCTTTTAAAGAGTGGACCGGCCATGAACCCAAGGCCTACTTCGGCGACACGCCCTGGGATGACATTCTGCGCGACTTCCCCGACCTCGATGTGCTTGCCGTCGCCACGCCCGACCATCTCCACACCCAGCCCATCCTCGCCGCGCTCGCCAAAGGCGCGCATGTGCTGACGGAAAAACCCATGTGCCTCTCCATCCAGGAGGCCGACGAGATCATCGCCGCCGCTGAGGCGAAAAACTGCGTCGTCGCCGTGGACATGCACAAGCGCTACGACCCCGACCACCTGCGCATCCGCGACGACATCCAGAAGCGGATCGGCGCGCCGCTTTACGGCACCGCGTATCTGGAGGAGCCGCTGGAGGTGAGCACCAGCACCTTCAAGTGGGTGGAAAGCAGCGACCCCTTCAGCTACGTCGGCCCGCACTGGACCGACCTCATCTGGTCCTACTACAAGTCCAAGCCCGCGGCCCTCACCGCCGTCGGCCAGAAGAAGCGTCTCGTGCGCGACGGCATCAACGCCTACGACGCCGTGCAAGTGCGCGTGGATTTCGACAACGGCATGAGCATCGCCTTCAACAACAACTGGATCACGCCGGCCGACTTCGAAGGCCCGGTGAACCAGGGTCATGAAATCGTCGGCGCCGACGGCAAGGTCGAGAGCGACCAGCAATACCGCGGCTTCCGCTTCTGGAATGCCGGCGGCGGCTGCCGCACCAGCAACAACCACTTCACCCGCGACGTGCTGCGCGCCGACGGCACCCGCGCCTACATCGGCTACGGCGTGGACAGCCTCACCGTCGGGCTCGCCGCCATCTGCCGGGTGAAGTTCGCCGGAGAAAGCCGCGCCGCCGTGGCGGACATGTACCCCACCGCCGAGGACGCGCGCATCACCTGCGCCATCGTGGACGCCGCCGCCAAAGTGCGGGACCTGAACTTCAAATATCTCCAGGAAGGCAAAGGCGCCCCCGTCACCGCCCGCTTCGGCCAGGACGGCATCACCCTCATCGATCCCTGCCGAGCCGCCGAAGGCCCGGACATGGTGTTTCAGCGGATTTACAAGGGCGCGATTTGACGGTATCAAAGGCCCATGAGCGAACCGCCCAACGAAGAAGAAGACTCCGAAAAAGAAGACTCCGAAGAAGATGACCTCGCAGAAGAGGACTTTGAAGATGATGTCACGGATGAAGAGTTGCTGCAGCAGATGCGTCCGTGGCATCGGGCGCTGATGGTGTTCCTGGTGGTACCGTTGATCAAGACGTATGACTTCCTCGAAGGATTCTTCCGCACAAAATGGAGGATCATCCCGCTTGATGAGCTTCCCGCAGCCAGGCAACGCTGGAGCAGTGTAAGCATGACTCCCGAGCAGGTGCGCGACTTGATCAAACGGCAGGACGGCTTCCTCTGCGATGAATGCAAAATGGAGCTCAAGACTCAAAGGCAGGATGCCGAGGAACTCTTCCCGAATGTTTGGGAGGTGCGGAAACACGGCAGATGCGAGGCATGCGGGGCGGATCGCGAACATTGCAGCCGGATCCACCACGGCTACCTGCTGTTCAAAGAGGATGGCCGCTGGATGGCCGTCTTCGCCCAAGTGCCGTTCCTCCGCCGATGCTGGCTGCGGCTGCGAGGCTAAGATGTCGCGCGCGGTTGGCCGCTCGCATGGCGGAGCTCCGGCCAGGACGGCACCACCCTCATCGCTCCCTGCCGCGCCGCCGAAGGCCCGGACGCCGTGTTCCGGAAGATCCAAGACAAGGCTCTGTGAGGACCGCGCTAACATAAACGCCCCGGTTTCAGTCGTGATGGCTGCTCCAGCAGCACGGTGACAGAGCCGGACCGGAGGACATCAGGCTCCAGCGGATCGCCGCCCGGATCTTCGTCAGGGGTTTCGGGAGGCTCGCCCGCGAAGGAGGCAGCCTCCTCGTTCCCGGCTTTGCCTTTCGGCGGATGGGTGATCACAGCTTCATTCGACTCCTCCTCCACGGGGTCCACGCCGGCAGCCGGAAGGCCGGCGGCAGCGGTGGAAACCGGCGGGGCGCGGGTTGGTTTGACCAGGTTTGACTGGGTTTGACTCTCCTTGGGTGAGGCAGGCTGATGATCCGTGCCAGCCTCCGCATCCGAGAAGACTGGCTGTTCCAAGGAAAGAACATCCCACAGCACCTCGCGGATGGCATCGCCCGCCTCAGCCTGCCGCATCTTGATCTGGTTTTCGCAGAATCTGATGCCGGCTTTCTCCGCCTTGATCTCGTCGCGGAGTTTGATGAGGCCGGCGGCATCTTCCTGCATCTGCGCGCCGAGATTCGTGCCGGTGGAGCCGGCGTTTTCCTGCCACCCCCTCTTATCCTCGTCTTCTTCGCCAAAAATGAGGTGATTGACAGCCTTCGTCAGTTCCCCGGGTGTTTTGCTTTCATGGAACAACCGCTGCATTTGTTCCCTGGCCCACTCCCGCCATTGCGCCTGGGTGCGCTTCGTCTGCGCCTCCCGGGCCACTTGAAGCTCCGCCTTTTTGATTTCGAGCTGCTTGCCCTCCAGTTTGAGACGCGCCGCGCCCTGGTCAAAGCGGCGCAGCGTGGCCACAGCCTCGTTCAGCTCCATCAGCCGGGCAAGCTGGCGCGGCTTGCTCCAGTCCTTCACCTGCATCGTGGTGATGACGCTGGCAAAGCGCCCGGCCAGCAGCGCGGCCAGGCGATCCGGGAGACGGGGAGAGGCCTCCTCCAACTCATCCGCCTCGTCGGCGAGCAGCCGCAACCGGGCCAGCCGTTCCTGCCGGGCCTCCCACTCCAGGAAGCCGCCCTGCCGCCATTCGGAGAGGTTCTGCTTCAAGATGGGGCGGGCTGCAAAGTCACGGACGAGCACTTCGAGCACCTCCGGCAGGCTGTGCAGCCAGGCGAGCAATGGCCCGCATGGCTCGCCATCGGCAAGGCGCTGGTTGAGCTGCTCGCGCACGGCCTTGGGCAGGCGGGCGATTTTTCCAGTGCGTGTTTTCATGGGTTCAGAGGGCATAGTTCTTCTTGATGACCTCATGGAAAAAAGTGCCCGGCGAGGCGGCGTTCACCAGCCTGAGGTAAACGCGCTCCGGCACCCCGTAGTAGGTGTAGGGACCGTTGTTGGGGAACCAGATGTGGAGAAGTCGGCGGGCGGGATCGTAGTCCACCGCCTTGATGGCGTCAGAGTTGAGCTTGATCATGGGCGCAAGCACACCACGACCTGGGGACAAAGTCTTCCGAACGGTCGGCTATTTGGATTCGGAAGAATCCGCCCCAGCCCGATCCACCATGGCAAGGGCCACTCTCCAGCCCCTGGGCCGGCCATCCGGCGCGCTTTTGTCCTGCCTTGCGTTGTTCTTCTTGAGGCCGAGCGCCTTTTGCCGGTAGTCCGCCAACTCCCGGTCCTCCTGCAGCGGATATTCCTCGGGCCGATCCACCACCTCTCTGAGCAGAAGGCGCACATCCCTGTCCGTCCAGCCATGACGCAGAAGCAGGGGCCACCAATGAATCACCAGCTCATCCACCTGGGTTCTTTTGAGCGCGCCCCATTTTTCATTCGACTGCGCCTTGCCGATCAGGCCCAGGGCCTTGTCTCCCTGATGCTGCGCGGCGAGTTCTTCATGCCGGAACTGCCACCAATCTTTGTCATGCGGGTTCAGATCCGCAAAATTTCTTTGAATGAGACCGAGCTGCACAAGCTCACGTCTTTCAGGAGAGGCTTGCAGGGCCAGCGGCGCCATGTGCGCCACCCAATGCGCCTGCCAGTGTGCCAGGGCTTCCTGCCACTCCGCGAACCGTTGAAACCAGTAACGCAGGTGCTTGAGACACATCTTGAAGTCCATGCTCTTTTCCTCGGCAGCTTTCCTGCGGGCGGAGATGGACACAGGCTCACCCAGCTCATCCTCCAGGCGCATAAGGTGCAGCGCCCTCCCCACCAGCTCGCTTTCCGGGGCATCGCAGTTCGAATAACGGCCGATGCATTCATGAATCCCCGGCAACTCATCCTCCCTGGCTTTGCCGAAGAGCTGCTGCCAGGATTCCCAAGCCCGGCCCGTCTGCAGGCGCCGGTCTTTGCCTTTGCGCTCAGCATATTCCGCCAACGCGGCATCGGAGGCATCCCCCAGCCATGCCTCCAAAAGGAAGGCGATCGCATAAAACGCATCCCCACTCTGCTTCGCCATCGCCACAGCCTCCCCATAGTTTCGAAATGCCGGCAGATGATCAGGTGGGTCGGTGCCATTCATACCCGCCAAACTGGCCTTCCAGCGCCCGAAAAAAAGTTCATTTTTTCGCCACCCCCCCCGCCATTGTCCCAGCCCCTGGTGAAACTGTGTGGGATTCTCCATCCCGTCATGCGCCCACCCAGCCTGCCCCAGAGCACCCCACACGACAGTCTTCCGCCCTCCATTCAGAGAACAGCGTCCTTGCATGAAATGACTGCATTAGAAACTCAATTCAAAGTTCGAAAAGAATGTCATGTTCAAAAGAATTCATCCCCCTCTTTGAGCTCAAAGAGTCCTTTCAAGACTTCCAAAATCACGTTCCAGACCTCAAAAAGGCCATTGTTAGGCCTCAAACAACCCCTCTAATTTGCACGATAGTTATGTATGCAGATAAAATATAGCACAATTGGCTTGAAAAATTCAAACCTGTGATGTATAATTTTCCTCGTCAGTCCAAAAGAACCCGAACCGCTGGAAACAGCAATTCGGGCCTTTTGGAACCGATACCGCCCGAGAGCGACGATCAGCCTGAACATCTGGATGTTACCTCTTGGTCGGTGTGGTGCAACAACTTCCCTCCAGCGGCTGGCCTGGAGGGGTTTCACACCCAAACCAAACAAGCCAATGGCAGACAACATCCGCATCCAATGCATCAACAAAACCAACCGCACGAGTGCGCATGAGCGCATCAAAAACATCGGCGGTATCAACGGAGACGGCTCCCGCTGGAAGCTCACCCTCGACGAGGCCATTCAAGGCATCGAATCGGGCAAGTGGACCTTCTACGTCAGTGTCCACGGCGACACCGTCCGTGTCATCGTGGTCACGAGTGCCGCAGGAAACAAATACCTGAAGACGATCAATGACGGCGACCAGCCGAACAATCTTCTCAGCCTTCCTGAGTGCCCATGACCACCACCCCCATCGCTCGCATCGCTGATGTCCGTATGGGGGTCACCCTGCGGGGGCGGGACGCCACACGTCCCGCCCTTCACGGGTCCTGCTTCATGATCCGCATCAGCGATCTCTCGGATGATGGGCACCTCACCACGGAGGATCTGCATCAGTTCGAGCCCGGTGAGGACATCCGGCCGGATCACTTCCTGCGTCCCGGAGATGTGCTTCTGCCGAATCGCGGCACCCGCTGCACTGCTTATGTTTATGACCTGCCGCTGACAAACGTGCTCGTCGGAGCGCAGTTCTACATCGTGCGTCCCGACACCACGAAGGTGAGCGCCGAGTTCCTCGCGTGGTTCCTCCGCACGGAAAAAGCCGCCGCCCACTTCGCCCTCCGGCGGAAGGGCACCCTCGTCCAGACGGTCCAGCGAAAGGACGTGCTGGAGCTGGAACTCCCCTTGCCACCCCTCGCCAAACAGCATTCCATCATCGCCCTCGACGCCCTCGCCATCCAGGAGCGCCAGCTTTCCATCCAGCTTGCCGAAAAGAAAGCCGCCTACCTCCAGCGCGCCATGCTCCACGCCGCCAGTGCCTAGCCTTCCATCAGCGGACAAGAGAACCGCAGGTAGCCTGCAAGGCAATCCGCGCTCCTCTCTTTTCCATCTCTCCATCTCTCCATCTCTCCATTTCTCCACCACTCCACTTCCGCCCCCATGCCCAAAGTCAACCAATCCGAAATCAACGACGTCGCCTGGCGTGCCTGCGACACCTTCCGTGGCGTCGTCGATGCTGAGAACTACCGGAACTACATCCTCGTGATGCTCTTCTGGAAATACATGTCCGATGTGTGGCGCGACCACCGCGATGCCTACCTCAAGGAATTCAACGGTGACGAAGCCCGAGTTGCTCGCAAACTGGCCCGCGAGCGCTTCCAGCTCCCGGATGGCTGCGACTTCTACTCCCTCTACGCCCAGCGCAATGAGGCCGACATCGGCGAGCGCATGAATGTCGCCCTCGCGGGCATAGAGGAGGCGAACAAGGCCAAGCTGGAAGGCGTCTTCCGCGAGGTGGACTTCAATTCCGAGTCCAAGCTCGGCCAGACCCGCGACCGCAATGCCCGCCTGAAGCTCCTCCTCCAGGACTTCGCCGATCCACGGCTCGACCTCCGGCCCTCCGTCGTCGGCGAGGAGGATGTCATCGGGAACGTGTATGAGTATCTGCTGGAGCGCTTCGCCTCCGATGCCGGGAAAAAGGCGGGCGAGTTCTACACGCCCGGCCAGGTCTCCAGCCTGCTCGCCCGGCTGCTCGCGCCGAAGAAGGGCCAGACCATCTGCGATCCCACCTGCGGCTCCGGCTCCCTGCTCATCAAAGTGGGCCGTCAGGCCGATGAGCGGGACTTCGCCCTCTTCGGCCAGGAGATGAATGGCACCACCCATGCCCTCTGCCGCATGAACATGTTCCTCCACGGCATGGACAACTTCCGCATCGAGTGGGGAGACACCCTGCGCAATCCCCGCCTCACCGAGCACGACCGGCTCATGAAGTTCGACATCGTCGTGGCGAATCCGCCCTTCTCCCTCGACAAATGGGGGCACGAGGACGCGGAGAAGGACCCCTTCCACCGCTACCACCGCGGCCTGCCTCCGAAATCGAAGGGCGATTGGGGCTTCATCACCCACATGATCGAGACCGCCCGCGAGCGCACGGGGAAGGTCGGTGTCGTCGTCCCGCATGGCGTGCTGTTTCGCGGTGCGGCGGAGGGAAAAATCCGCCAGCGCATGATCGAGGAGAATCTGCTGGAGGCCGTCATCGGCCTGCCGGCGAATCTCTTCTTCGGCACCGGCATCCCCGCCGCCATCCTGCTCTTCAACAAGGGCAAGACGCATGGCGATGTCCTCTTCATCGACGCCTCCCGTGAGTATAAGGAGGCCAAGAACCAGAACCTCCTCACCGAGGAGCAGGTGCGGAAGATCGTGGATACCTACACGGCCTTCCAGACCGTGGAAAAATACGCCTACCGCGCCACCCCGCAGGAGATCGCCGACAACGACTTCAACCTCAACATCCCCCGCTACGTCGATACCTTTGAGGAAGAGGCCGAGATCGACCTCGACACCGTGAAGGCTGACATCACCCGCCTCGAATCCGAACTCGCCACCGTGCGCGGGAAGATGCAGGCTTACCTGGAGGAGTTGGGGGTATGAAGGCACCGAGTTCCATCCTGTTGCCCATAGCTCTCGCGCCCCTTCAGGGCGCGACGCAGAGCGTGTTCATTGACGTGGTGTTCCCAGGGCACCCAGGGCATCGCTGCGCTCAGCCCTGGGCTAGAGTCTTTCGGCCCTTTGGGCCGCCATGCATTGCCCCCAAAGGGAGGTCGGTAGTTTTGGGCGCCCCCTTTGCAAAGGCCGTGGGGCCGCTATGCATTGCCCCCAACGGGGGCGGAGATTCCAGCCCAGGGATGAGGGAGCCCCGGCGACCGATGCCCTGGGAAACGAATGCCCATGCCGTTTTCGTTTCATCGCGCCCTGAAGGGGCGCGAGAGATTCACGCCAACCCGACATCGTGGCCTCGTCCCACTAGCGCCGCACCCGCAACCCGCCTCGAATCCGAACTCGCCACCGTGCGGGCCGAGATGCCCCAGGGCTTCTGTGGCCCTGGGCTGGAATCTCCGCCCCCTTCAGCGGCTCATCTGGCCCAACGGGCCAACAGAACCCAGCCCAGGGCTGAGCGCAGCGATGCCCTGGGTGCCCTGGATTCGACGGTTCAGCCCGTTTTCATGGCATCGCGCCCTGAAAGGGCGCGAGAGGTTCACGCCAACCCGACATCGTGGCTTCGTCCCAATAGCGCCGCACCCGCAACCCGCCTCGAATCCGAACTCGCCACCGCGCGGGCCAAGATGCAGGCTTACCTGGAGGAGTTGGGGGTATGAAGCTGCCGAAACACTGGAAGGATGTAACCGTTGGCGACTGTTGTAGCATCCGTCACGGCTATGCCTTTGAGGGAAGCGACATGACTGCGCAGGCTACAGAAGGTCCGATTGTGGTGTCGATTGGCAATCTTCAATACACAGGGGGCTTCCGGTTTGGCTCCACGACACTGAAACGAGCGACCATCGACCCGCCGAAGGGCTATGTGCTTCAACCGGGTGAAGTCTTGGTGGCGATGACATGCCAAACCCCAGACGGCGAGATTCTTGGTATACCAGGAATGATTCCCAGTGACGGACGGACCTATCTGCACAATCAGCGGCTCGGCTTGGTGGTTACAAAAGAAGAAGTCCCAACATCTAAGTCATTTCTATTTTATCTCTTCTGCTCAAAGCCGTTTAACCGGCATTTGGTTGAAAGGGCAACGGGAACCAAAGTTAAACATACGAGTCCGACCACGATTGAGAGTTTTGAGTTCGCGCTTCCACCCCTTCCCGAACAACGCAAGATCGCCGACATCCTGAGCACCTGGGACGAGGCGTTGGAAAAGCTCGACGCCCTCATCGAAGCCCAGGAGCGCCGCAAGAAGGCCCTCATGCAGCAGCTCCTCACCGGCCGCCGCAGGCTCAAGGGCTTTGATCAATCGAAGGGCAAGACCGCCAGCGACCGCTTTGGCATTTACCCCGCTGATTGGAAACGTGTCCGACTCGGTGAAATCACCCACGAAGTGCCGACGAAGAACGCAGAAGGCACCGATCTTCCCGTGCTCTCCTGCACCAAGCATCGCGGCCTTGTGCTTTCTCAGGAATACTTCGGCAAGCGTGTCTATGCCGAGGACACCAGCGGCTACCGCGTCGTCCAGCGCGGCGAGTTTGCCTATGCCACCAATCACATTGAAGAAGGCTCCATCGGTTATCAGAACCTCTGCGATGCCGGGCTCGTCAGCCCCATCTACACCGTCTTCAAGACCACGGAGGCCGTGGATGACAGCTACCTCTTCCGGGTGCTGAAAAGCACCCTGCTCATTCACCTCTACCAGATCAACACCAGCGCCTCCGTGGATCGTCGCGGCAGCCTCCGCTACGACGAATTCTCCCGCATCCACATCTGGCTCCCCGGCAAAGAAGAACAAACCGCCATCGCCCAAGTCTTCGACACCGCCGACCAGCAACTCACTCTCCTCCGCACCCAACGCACCGCCCTCGACCAGCAAAAGCGCGGCTTGATGCAGCGCCTGCTGACGGGGAAACTCCGAGTCAAGACATGACCGAGGACGCATAACCATTTCTCACCTGATTCAATGTTCATCAACCCTCCATCTCATCCGGCTTCGGACGCCTCTCGCGCCCCTTCAGGGCGCGGTGAAATGTGGGCGTTGAATGGCACGCAACCCAGGGCATCGCTCCGCTCAGCCCTGGGCTATGTTCTTTCGGCCCGTTGGGCCGGGTTAGCGTATCGCCAACAAGGAGCGGGAATCCGTGTCCATGCCGTTTCGGCCTGTTGGGCCGTGGTTACCTGTCCCCAAAGAGGACCAAGATTCCAACGCAACGCCCCCCAGACCCGTGGGGCCGAGATTCGGTGTCCCCAAAGGGGACCGAGATTCCAGCCCAGGGCTGAGGGAGCCTTGGCGACCGATGCCCTGGGAAACGCACACGCATATCGTTCATTTGATAGCGCCCTGAAGGGGCGCGAGAGAGGACCGAACCCACCCCTATGAAAACCTTCCCCGACATCGACCGCCTGAAGGCCACGCTGGACCAGCATCGCCCGCTGGACCCGGCGATTGTGCGCAACCTGCGGGAAGACCTCATCGTGCGCTGGACCTACCATTCCAATGCCATCGAGGGCAACACGCTCACCCTACAAGAAACCAAGGTGGCGCTGGAGGGCATCACCATCGGCGGGAAGTCCATCCGCGAGCATCTGGAGGCCGTGAACCACAAGAACGCCATCCTGCTGCTGGAAGACCTCGTGCAGAAGAACGAGCCGCTGACGGAGTGGACGATCAAATCTCTGCACCAGCTCATCCTCAAAGGCATCGATGACGACAACGCGGGCCGCTACCGCAGCGTGAACGTGCGCATCTCCGGCGCGGAGCATCTGCCGCCGGATCAAGTCCGCGTGCCGGAGCTGATGGAGAACTTCATCACCTGGTATCAAACCGAGGCGATGGCCCTGCATCCCGTCGAACGCGCCGCCCGCGTGCACAGCGACTTCGTCAAAATCCATCCCTTCGTCGATGGCAATGGCCGCACCGGGCGCCTGCTGATGAACCTGGAACTCATGAAGGCCGGTTATCCGCCCGCCGTGCTGCCAGTGGACGTGCGGCTGGCCTATTACACGTTCCTCGATGCCGACCATGTGCGCGGCGAGAAGGATTACTTCGTGGGCATGGTGTCCCGCATCGTGAAGCAGGGCTTCCGCCCCTATTTCCATGCGCTGAGCTTGCCGTGGGAGGATGGGGTATGAGAGGACGCGGAAATCAGCGAACACCTCTCGCGCCCCTTCAGGGCGCGGCGGAATCACAATGTTTGCGCGTCGTGAACCCAGGGCATCGCTTCGCTCAGCCCTGGGCTAGATTCTCTCGGCCCGTTGGGCCGGTGCATACGACTAGCGCCATGGTCCCACGACGCAGTGGGCCGGTGCATACGACTAGCGCCATGGTCCCACGACGCAGTGGGCCGGTGCAT
>ERZ761607.847-NODE-847-length-44182-cov-9.809323_pt1 | contig 44182 bp, 31 predicted proteins | sample MGYA00511164_ERZ761607 | MGnify/ENA primary metagenome ERZ761607 (study PRJEB28899, sample SAMN02445080) | bioreactor sludge metagenome | biome: EBPR sludge | place: Australia: Brisbane, Thorneside Wastewater Treatment Plant | collected 2011-06-22 ...
ATATAAACCCTTCAAAAATATCAATTCCAGCCAAAAAATAAAGAATCCGGGACTTACAATTAACCCTTTTTCATTCAAGATAGCAATTATTTTTTTTTGCTATTAAGAACTATGATTTATAATTTGAATCAGCTTTTGGGATAAAAGTTTATAATTAAATCAACAGGCAATCTGATTTCATAATACTTCCCTAAAGCGAAATGATTCTATTGCCTGTATTTAATTAACAGGAGTTATAAATGAAAATACTATTCACTTTATTTATTTTAACAATTGTCAATTCTGCAACATTTGCTCAGTTACCTAATTTAAGTTTTTCTTTTCAGTATGGGAAATTAGGTTTAGATGAAGTTCCGATTAATATTGAAACAGATAATATTGGGAATGTCTACATTGCAGGTTATGAGTTTGGATTCATTAATAATTACGATTTTCTTTTATTAAAATTAAATTCATCAGGTGATACACTTTGGTCAGCAAGATATAATGGTAATGCAAATAATGTTGATATTCTACATGATCTTAAAGTTGATAATTCAGGAAACGTTTATATAACTGGAGAAAGTCGATCTATAGAATCAGGTTCTGATATTGTTACAATTAAATATAACTCTTCAGGTCAACAAATCTGGCTTTCAAGATATACTTCAAATCAAACCTCATCAGAATATAGACCGGAATTTCAATTTGATTCATTTGGAAATATTTTTGTAGTCGGAAATATGCAGTATATATCAGAAGGAATTTTCAGAAATGCAATTTTAATTCTCAAATATAATCCATCCGGCGAAATCCAATTTTCAAAAACTTATACTGGAACTCTTGAAATGGATTATGTAGAAAATTTTAAATTAGATAATTCAGGAAATATTTATGCTGTTGGAAACAGGTGTGTAGATATATCTATCAGTAAATATGATTTACTTTTTGTAAAATTTAATCCCACCGGTGATATGATCTGGAATAAAACACATAATGGGAATCTCGATGAGAATGATTATGGTTCTAATGTTACAATTGATCTTGAAGGAAATGTTTATATAGGAGGAAATGTTAATAATATTTCTGATTATTATCTTGCAAAGTTTGATACTTCAGGAAATAAAATTTGGGAAAGAACTTATAATGGAAATTTAAATTCGAGAGATGCATTAAATAAAATCTATACGGATAATTTTAATAATATTTTGGTTACAGGTTCAAGTGTAACTTTTATGGAAGATAAATTTTCCACCTATGATGATCTTGTTACTATCAAATATGATAAAAATGGAAATCAGATATGGAAAAATACAATTGGCTTACCGGGTAATTTCAGTGACTATTTAGCAGATTTCACCATCGATGATTTTGGTAATTCTTATCTCTTTGCAAACGGATACACAGATGACACTTCTCATTTCTCAATGGTCTTTTCAAAAATAGATACTTCAGGTAATACACTTTTCAGAATTTGGGATTCTTCCGATGTAGCAACCGGATATAGAATTCATTTAGATAATGAAAATAATATATATGTTGCCGGTTCTATAAATCATACACCTGAAATATCAATTGCAGATATTTATTTAAAGAAATATTCTCAAGGTTCAGTTTATACTATAACAAATCCTGTACCTGATGAAAAATGGATAGCAGGAGAGAAAGATACTATTAAATGGACTGGAGGAGAGGCAGGGACTTTTGTGACACTGGAGATAAGCAGTGATAGCGGTGTTAGTTATGATTTGATTGATTTTGGTGTTCCGGCTGAAACAGGTAAATATATATGGGACATTCCTGAAAATATTTTAAACACAAGATGTATAATTCAAATACTTAACACAGCAACAAATGATACGCTTGCAAAAAGCCCGTTATTCAAAATTAAAGGATATATACTTGCGAAAATAAATTCAATGGGAAGTTACGAAGCATTTGATCCCGGATATCACGGCTGGAGTTATTTAAATAATGCAAATCCAATGTGGCCATCATCCTGGTATAGTGGAAGATTCAATTATAGTTTAGATAATGATCCATATACAAATTCAAGATATCCTGATTTTTTTCAATCATTTGGTGCAATAAATTTTCCTGACTGGCCACTTTGGGTTGAAGTATATGGAGTTAATGCAAATTACTGGTCAACATTTTTTAAGATTTATGATTCAGATGGACAAGAAAAATGGGGAAACATTTCAGGAAAATCAGGATTCCAAGGGGCATGTTTTGGATTTGCTGCTTCTGCATTTTTGAATTTTAGTTTTAAACCTGTGTTTATTTCTAAACATCCCGGAATGCCTAACACTGAAAATATTAATTCACTCGCGATTACAGATTCCATAAGAAAGTATATAAACGGATATTTTTTATATCAATTCGGAAAACAAAGTTATGAGAATGATTTAATCGGTAAACCTAAAGATCCGAAAACTACTTTAAGAGAAATTATAAATATGTTCAAAAATGATGAACAGGATATACGAACAATTTCAATATTCAATGATCCTGACAAAATATTCCCCGGTAAAAACACAGGTGCACATACTATGGCTCCGATTAGTGTAAGACGTGATACATCGGCAGGTAAATTCAGAGTGCTTCTTTACGATAGCAATAATCCTGATGATTACCCTTATATTCTGGTTGATACAGTTGCTAACAGATGGTCGTTCCCTTTCTTAGGAAATACCTGGCAAGGTACTACAGGATTTTATCTTGAACTTCCGGTTTCAAATTATATCAATAGACCTGAATTCACTGATCAAAAAATTGATTTAGGAAATATCAAAAGAGGTGTTCAGAATATAGAAATTTATAATACTGATGAAGCGGATATAACATTAAAAAATTCCTCTAATCATTTAATTAGTTTTGTGAACGGAAATTTAACTGAAGAAATTTCTAACGGAACTGCAATAATTAAAAAGACAGGAGGAAACTCTAACCCAATTGGATATTACATTCCTGATGATGATTATTCAATTGAAATAAGAAATATTAAAGATTCATCTAAAGTATCAAGAGTAGCCATATTTAAAGAAAATAAATCATACATTTATTCGAGAAATAATGCAGACAGTTCAGAGACCGATAAAATAAATATTGGAAACTCAAATTCAGATGGTTCATCAGGAAGCGGACTTTCTGTTATGTCACCTGACCCTGTTCAAAAAGATATAAAGTTAAAGATAATAAATTCATTAAATGATAAAGAAAGATTAATTGAAATTTCAGGAGTTGAAATGATACAAAATGATTCTTTATATATTAATGACATATCAAATAGTTTAACTACAGATAATTCAGATTATGAATTTGTAATTAAAAACTTCGGAAGTGAAAAAACCTATGTGATTAAAATAAATGAAAATGATGAAAACGAACAGAAAATATTTGAAAACGCTTTTATTATGTTACCTGCTAACTCAACGCACATTATATCACCAAACTGGGATAATCTTGATAGCTCAACTGTGACAATATATATAGACTCAGGTAATAATGGTTCAATAGACGACAGCATAACAATTTTAAATGAATTTGAATTGCCTGTGGAGTTAACATCATTCACATCATCAGTATTGAAAAGAGATGTAACATTAAACTGGATAACATCAAGTGAGATAAACAATGCAGGTTTTGAAATAGAGAGAAAAATTGATACAGATGAAAATTGGATAAGAACAGGAGCAATACAAGGAAGTGGAAACACAAACGAGATGAAATCATATTCATTCACAGACAGAGGTTTAAACACGGGTAAATATAAATACAGATTGAAACAAATAGATTACAACGGAAACTTTGAATATTACGAACTATCAAATGAAGTTATAATCGGTGTTCCTGAAAAATTTGATTTATCACAAAACTATCCGAATCCATTTAATCCTGTAACTAAAATAAATTATGATTTACCGTTTGAAAGTAAAGTACAAATGAAAATTTATGATATAACAGGAAGGGAAGTTTTCACACTTGTGAATGAACAGCAGGTTGCTGGATATTACACTACTCAGTTTAATGCTTCCACACTTGCAAGCGGAGTTTATTTTTATAGAATAGTTTCTATTGGTATTGGAGGTCAGGAATTTGTAATGACTAAGAAAATGATGCTTGTAAAATAAAATACATACCCCGCCAATTACTTAATTCAGTTTTATATACCTTTAGATTTAAACATAAAAAATATTCTAAAAAAATTCTGTATTGTATTTAAAAATTAACCGGTTTTCATTCATCGCAAATCTCCCAAAAACCCTAATTCTACGCTAAAAACAAAGAAAATGCAATTTTTTATAATTGATTTTCATTCAAGATAGCAATTATTTTTTTTTGTAATTTCAGGCATTACTTCTTAAATTGTTACTGCTTTTGGGAAAAGATTTTAATTACAAGACAGGTAGCAGGATATCATTAATCTTCCCAAAAGCATAATGATTCCTCTACCTGTTTTTGTTAACAGGAGATTTAAAAATGAAAAAAGTAATAATTTGTTTAATATTTTTTTTAGCCAATCAAGATTTGTATTCGCAGAACTTTTCAACTGAGTGGACTAAAAGAAAGTTTATGAATGTTTCAGTGAGACCTCAAATAACTGTAGATAATTCAGGAAATGTTTACCTCGCAACTTCGGTAAAAGCAAATTTCGGAAGTTTTGGTGATGTGACACTTACCAAATACAATTCACTAGGAGATTCACTTTGGTCTGATAAATTTCCTAATTTATTTACTTTTGGATTTGAAGACAAACCTGTTGCTGTTTCGACTGATGATAGCGGATATGTATATTTACTCGCTGAAATAAGTAATATAGGATCAAACGGCGGACATAAAGATATTTTGTTGGCTAAGTATAATACAAGTGGAACGAAACTTTGGCATAAATTTTTTAATACTTCAATGGAAATTGATGAGTTTCCAACCGCATTCGCAATTGATAAAAACTCTAACATTTATATTTGTGGGAAACGTACACTTGTATCAACAGGTGATTTTAATATTCTCTTAATAAAATATAACTTAAATGGAGAGCTTGTTTGGAATAAATCTTATGGCGACAGCACAAGTTTTCTTTTTAATGATTTTGCAAGTGATATTGAACTTGATAGAAATGGAAATATTTTTGTAACAGGATCTAAATATATCGGGGAGGATTCTAAGTCTGATTATATAACTCTGAAATATGATTCTTCAGGTGCTTTAATTTGGGACAGAACTTATAACGGAACAGGAACTGACACAGATGAAGCATATGCTCTGACACTTGATAGTTCATCAAATGTTTATGTAACGGGTGTATCTTCAGGTGGTGCAAACAGATTTGATATTGCAACAATAAAATACAATAATAACGGTATTGAACAATGGGTAAGAACATATAACGGTTTGAATTTTGATGATGCAGGTAGATATATTGAATCAGATAAAAACGGTAATATCTTTGTAGGAGGCAATACACAGGTTGAGCTATTCGGTAAAAATGTTTTTACCGTATTAAACTATTCAGAATCCGGAATACTTCAATGGGAAAGAAAAAATGTCAGTACTTCAGCCGGAAATAATAATATAAATGGTATCAGGATTGATAAAAATAAAAATTTAATAGTTGGTGCAACAATTTTTAATGGAAACACAATTAAAAATGACCGGTTATTGATTCAATATAATTCAAATGGTGATTCATTGTGGAGTAATCTTTATGACACAGTAAATACGGATAATACTATGACAGGTATATTTATTGATAATGAAAATAATTTGTATTCAGTTGGAGAAGATGTTATCAATCCAAATCATTTTGCAACTGTTTCAAAATTTAAAGGAATATCACCTGCTCCAAAGAAGCCTGTATTCATAGTTCCGGGTGTTGGTGCTACTTATGCGGCGAACATTAGTTACGATATGGGATGGATGCTCAAAAGAGGAATTGAACCCGATAGCATTCAGATTGACCCTCTTGCAAAAGTATATCACGATCTGATTATCACTCTTCAGAATAACGGATATGTTTTAAACAAAGATTTATTTGTTGTAAATTACGATTGGCGTTTACAACCGGGACCTGTGGATAATGCGATAGACGGACATATAAACGGTTTGACAGCTTCCGGTATATCCGATAATCAATATTTATATGCCGTTGATTATCTCGGTTGGTATATAAAAAAAGCGACTGATAGATGGAGAACTGATAATAATGAAGAACTTGATTCGATAGATATAATTTGTCACAGCACCGGAGGGTTGGTTTCAAGGACTTATATACAGAGTGATGCTTATGGCGGTGTATATGATAATGTAAATAATTACAGACTGCCTAAGGTCAGAAATCTTGTTATGCTTGGTGTCCCGAGCCGTGGTGCTTCTAAACCCTGGAATGTTCTACAGGATAACTGGTCAGGAGATGTGGCATATAGATTTGTACTTTCAAAACTCATTAATCGTGCATTTCAAAAGGTTATGCAGGGATTTACTATAACAGGGCTTGACCATAATATTACAAAAGCATCAATTCTTGATAAAGATGGTAATCCGGATAAAAAATTATTTATCTACAGATATGTTCCCACACTTAGATATTTAGTAAGTACTTATCCGTTTCTTGATTTCGGAAATGGACTTGAAACAATTAATAATGATCCTGAACTGAGAAACACAATTCTACTTGATTTAAATAACGGAGCAGATATAAATGCAGCTAATGATCCAAACGGTTTTGCTGATTCATGTTTAGTCTCTGTTATTTACAGTTCATTTCAGGAAACAGGAATTCATTCTAAATTCCGTGATGATTATGAATTCAATGCAATTCATCCCTTCACTAATTTTATTCCAAGAAATTCAATACCACCGGAAACTTGGTTTCAGGATATTTCATTTCCTTCAAATGGTGATGGTACAGTTCCGGCTATTTCTGCTGCCGGTCAGTTTCTTTCTGATACAAGAACAAATATTTATCAATACAGCAATACTGACCATACCGCTATGGTTGCAAAAAAAGAAGTTCAGGCAAAAGTTCTTGAGATATTAAATATCCCTGTTGATTCAAGCTCCATTTCCACAGGTAATGGTGTTTCTGCCGGCACCATTTTAAGTGTTATTGCTGATCCGGTAGAGATAGTAGTAACAGACGGACTTGGAAGAAGACTCGGGTTTATAGAATCATCCGGCTCACTCACAGAAATACCAAACAGCAGTTGGTTTGGAAATGCTGATGGAATAGGATATGTTTTTGGTGATATTGTTGAACCGTTAAGTGTAACACTGACAGGACTCGGTGAAAATTATTATGTAATGGTTAGTTATGAAGATTCTTTGAATAAAGAAGGTGGTGTTGTAATGGAAGGTTTCCTTGAAAATGGTGAGGAAATAACATATCAAATTACACTTGCTCAATTACAAAAATTTGACGCAGGAATAACATCAATTGTAACACCTTCAGAAAATCAAATTCTTGAAAACTCAGGAAATCCTGTTTCAGTTTATGTAAAAAACTTCGGATCAACTGTTATAAATAATTGTAATCTGTTTTATAAATTTAATAATATAACTCACGGTCCTGTTAAAGTTTCTTCTCCTCTTAATCCGGGAGATTCAGCACTGGTAACTTTTAAAAATGCTTACAGATTAAAATCTCAAAATGATGTGATAAACGGAAACCTTGAAATATTTATTGGTGATACTGATGATACTGCAACGGCGAATAACTCTATATCAAGAGTTGTTTCACTCATTAAACCTGTAACAGATTATCCATATACTCAAAAGTTCAATTCTATTAAAAATAATCCTGTTAACGGTGATACAAGTATATTTAAAACAAATACTGTATTAAATCCATCAGGAATTAATAACGACTCTGCTTTAAAATCAGATTTTTTTAATTCATCAAGTGGAACTTCAATTTTATATACACCTATTCTTAATCTTGATAGTTTAGAAAATCCTGTAATGTCATTTTATATGGCATATACTTCAACACTTGCGATGGAAAATGACAGACTTGAGATACTAATTTCCAAAAATGGAGGATTAGCGGTTGATACTCTTATTTACGGAAGAGATTTTTCTTCATCTCCATCTCTTGCAACAACACCTGTTCAAAATAATGAGTTTACACCATCATCAGTATTACAATGGAGAAATGTAATATTAAATCTGAAACATTATTCAGGAGAAAATATTGTCATCGGATTAAAAGCGATTTCATCAGGTGGAAACAATCTTTGGATTGATGATTTAAAGATTGAAGATGTTAATAAATTAACCACAATAAATGTTAACGGAACAGGTTTATACGGAAACCTTGATACAAACCTCTTACAGATTAATATAACAGGATTTAATACATTTGATTCTCCACAATTAAGTTCAAAATCAATTTCAGGATTTACTACAAATCTTCGAAGTTCAACAGGTGAATTGATTTTCACTCAAACGGATACAGTTCCTGAAAATGAAAATGTTAATGTAAACGCAACTGCTACTTCTCATTCAGGAGCAATTTTTACTCCGGATTATTTATTCAACAGATATTGGAATGTTTCATACTCAGGAGATGATTATAACTCGATGGCTGTATATGATTTGATAATAAATGTATCAGAATATGCCGGAGATATGGATCCGGGCAGATTATATATTTTAAAACGGAAATCTGAAACTGATAATTGGGAGTGTGTATCAACTGTAACAGAGTTTGATGGTATAAATCCTATTAGTATCAAGGCAACCGGATTACAGGGATTTGGACAGTTTGCTATTGCATCGGATGAATCTTCATTACCGGTGGAATTAATTTCATTTAGTTCATTAGTTGAAAGAAACAATGTAACTTTAAATTGGACTACGGCAACAGAAATTAACAACTCAAGTTTTGAAATTGAAAGAAAGGCAAGTAATCAAACCGAATGGATAAAAACCGGAAGTGTAAATGGATATGGAAATACTACAGAACCTAAGAATTATTCATATATAGAAACCAATCTGAATACCGGCAAATACAAATACAGATTGAAACAAATTGATTACAACGGAAACTTTGAGTATTACGATTTAACAAATGAAGTTATAATCGGAGTACCGGAAAAATTTGACCTTTCACAAAACTATCCGAATCCATTTAACCCTGTAACAAAAATAAATTATGATTTACCTTTTGACAGTAAAGTACAAATGAAAATTTATGATATAACAGGACGGGAAGTGTTCACACTTGTGAATGAACAGCAGGTTGCAGGATATTACACTACTCAATTTAATGCTTCCACACTTGCAAGCGGAGTTTATTTTTACAGAATAGTTTCTATTGGAACCGGAGGACAGGAGTTTGTTATGACTAAGAAAATGATGTTAGTAAAGTAAGAAAGAAAATATTAATAGATAAAAAAAGCAAAACCTCTTCAGAGTTTTCTGAAGAGGTTTTTTCATAGTGTCTTTATTTTTTAGGGGTTCTTAGTGTCTTAGTATGTTTATTATTCAGAGTTTATTTAGAATCTGAATTCAAGACCGGCTGTTGTTGTAATGAAACTTGAAGAACCGGTTTTGTTGAAGATGAAGTGATATTTAGATTTTACGATTATATCTATATCATCACTTAAGAATAAAGTTGCACCAAGTCCTGTATTCATACCAACGTTAGTTCCGTCATAAGCTCTGTCTTCAACATCATTATTGTTAAAGAATGAGTATCCACCAACACCACCTTCAAAGAATAATGATGATTTAACTGAAGGATGTGTGAAATAATATCTTGGTCCTACTGTGTATTGTAAGTAAGAAGCTGATTCAACTCCATTAACCTGTGAAGACATAAAGTTGTAATTAACATCACCGGAAATAGCAACTTCTTTATTAATTCTAACACTGAAGTCTAGACCAACATTTGCATTCGGTTTATAGTTAGAACTTAACTGACCCATTGGGAAAATAGCACCACCCATAGGGGCAATTGAAAGATAAGGATATGATCTGTCATATTTGCTTACAAGTTTTTTAGTTGCGACAGATTGTGTTTCAGTAGTTGATTGTGCGTTTGCAGTTGCAGTGAATGCTAATGCTACAAACAAAGCTAGTAAAGATTTTTTTAAGTTTTTCATTTCTTCTCCTTTTAAGTTTTTTTTTTTAGTTTAGTTTTAATTTTTAGTTTAACAAACTTGTAAATATATATTCCAATTCCTGTGCCATTTGAAAACCTCATTTTTGGACTGAAATTGAGGTTTTTAACTATGACATTGAGCACACAATTGTCAATATATGACAAGTATGTCAGGACAAAGGAGAAAAAGTGAAAATTTTGACGATTTCAAATAAGGGATTAATAGGGAGGATTAAACACCGTTTTAGGATTTAATTTCTTCTAACAATTGCGGTTTTTTATTTAAAAGATATAAAAATCTTTGAGCAGGGCCACTTGGGATATTTGTATTAGATTCCCAAGATTCAACTGTTTTAATTGAAACACCTAAGGCTTTTGCAAAAGTTTTTTGTGTTAAAAAAAGTTTTTTTCTAATTTTTTTAATATCATCAGATTTATAATTCGGAACGGGTTTCAAAGCAAAATTATTTTTTGTTCTTAGAGTTGCTCTGTCTAAATTCTTAGTAAATTCTAACGCTTCTGTTAAACCTGTTATTATACTTTTACTTATATCTTTTTTATTTCTAATTTTACTTTTTACCATAGTTTTCAAGATTTAATTTAATTGTTTTAATTAAACTATTTATAATTTTTTTATCAGTTTCAGAAATATTTGCTTTTTCATTTTTTAAAATTAATGTTACAAAGATTAGAACTTGATTTTATTCAAAATCAACATATAAGATTCTAATTCCGCCTCGTTTTCCTTTAGAATCTAATCTCCATCTAAGTTTTCTTAACCCTTCCGTTCCTTTTATTACATTTCCCGCTTTAGGATTTTGTAGTAATAATTGTTCTACCTCTTCTAAGTTTTTTATATCTTTGAATATTGATTTCCATAATTTATCAAATTCAGAAGTATAAATGAACATTCTTTTCACAAACAAATATACCCTATTAAATAGTATATTTCAATTAATAAATGAGATTACAGTTCGACTTGTGTGCCTACTTCAAATACGCGGGTATTTGGTATATTGAAAAATTCATTTGCTCTTTGGGCATTATTGGAAAGTAATACAAATATTTTATTTCGTAATCTTTTGAATGGATTTTTTTCTTTAACAACAAGCGATTCTCTGCCTAAGAAGAATGTTGTTTTATCTATATTGATTACTAAACCTTTTTCATTTAAAATTTTTATAATATGAACAATACTTGTTACATCCATAAATCCATAATTTACGATTACTTTATAAAATCCTTCAATAGGATTTTCTATAACAATATTTTCTTCGAGGTTGGAATGAGGGACTTTTAAGAAACTGATATTCAATATAACAATTTGTTTATGGAGAAGTTTATGATGACGGATATTTTGAATTAATGGAGGAGGAACAGAATTTCTGTTTGATGACATATAAATTGCAGTACCGGGAATTGTGAACATTCTTATGCTAACTAAATCTTCAATGATACTTTCAATGGGTTGAGTATCTCTTTGAATTTTTTCCATAAGAATTTTTCTTCCATGTTTCCATGTCGTCATAACAAAATAAATTAATGCAGCGAAAGCCAGCGGGAACCAACCGCCCTGAGGAAGTTTAAGTAAATTTGAACTCCAGAATGCAAGGTCAATTATGAATAAAACAGAAGTCAATAAAATTGAGACTCCTAAATTCCATTTCCAAAGTTTCCTCATTGCATAAAAAAGCAATACAGTCGTAATAATCATTGCAGTTGAAACTGCAATTCCATAAGCAGCCGCAAGATTGCTTGATGTTTTAAAAGAAATAACAAGTAAGATTGTAGCAAAACACATAAGATAATTTACTCTCGGTATATAAATCTGACCACGTTCTCTTTCGGATGTGTGTTCAATTTTAAGTCTCGGTAAAAATCCTAATTGCAATGCCTGAAATGTTAATGAGAATGCACCTGATATAACAGCTTGAGAAGCAATACATGCAGCCATTGTGGCTAAAATAATCATCGGGTAAAGAGCCCATTCAGGTGCGAGATTATAAAAAGGATTATATGCTTTATCAGGTTCACTCAATAGCAATGCTCCTTGTCCGAAATAGTTTATTGTTAACGCAGGTAAGACAACCGCAAACCAAGCAAACCTAATCGGGAATCTTCCGAAATGTCCCATATCCGCATATAACGCTTCACCTCCGGTAACAACAAGGAAAACTGAACCGAGAATAACAAAAGCCATAAAGCCGTTATTAATAAAAAAATCAACAGCAAAAAGCGGATTTATAGCTCTGATAACTTCAGGATTTTTTACAATCCAAGAGAAACCAAGTATTGCCAGTGCGGTGAACCAAGTTAAAGTGATAGGACCAAAAATTTTACCGACACCACCTGTTCCATTTTTCTGAACGGCAAATAAAAGAATAATGATTATAAGAGTAATTGGAATTATAAACGGTTCAAAAAAAGGAGTCGCAACAGAAAGACCTTCAACTGCGGATAGAACTGAAATTGCCGGAGTTATTATCCCGTCTCCATAAAGCAAAGCTGCACCAAAAATTCCGAGAGCAACAACCATCACTTTTGCTTTAGGTGAAATTTTATTTACAACTAAAGCCATAAGAGCGAGAATACCCCCTTCACCTTCGTTATCTGCTCTTAAAACTATTATGGAATATTTTATTGAAATGATAAGAATTAAAGACCAAAATATACAGGAAAGTACACCTAAAATATTTTCAGGTGTAACGGGAATTGCATGAGAACCATGGAAACATTCTTTGATAGCGTAGAGAGGGCTTGTACCTATATCGCCATAAACTACACCGATTGCAGTGAGGGTTAAAAGTGCTAAGTATTTTCGAGATTTGTTTTGCCCGTGCGAGCTATCCAAACTTTTCCTTTTTAATTAAACGAATAAGAATACAACTCTTTTTCAAATGCAACTATATCTTTAAGTTGATTTAAAAACCATTTATCAATTTTCGTTGCATCATAAAGTTCATCTATTGATGCACCGGTTAGAAATGCATATCTGATATAAAAAATATTGTCACTTCTTGGTACTTTTAATTTACTTAAAATCTTTTCTTTATACTCCTCTTTTTCTTTTGCACTAAGTCCAAGAAGAAAATCTGTTTCATAAATATCTTTTCCGTCAGCACCGAAACCGAATCTGCCAATTTCCAGAGACCTTATTGCTTTTTGAAACGCCTCTTTAAAATTTCTTCCAAAAGACATCACCTCACCAACTGATTTCATTTGCACACCAAGAACATCACTTTCAGGATTGGTTGATCTGAACTTATCAAAATCCCATCTTGGAATTTTTACCACAATATAATCAATAACAGGTTCAAAACTTGCGGGAGTTGTTTTTGTGATATCGTTTGGAATTTCATCAAGTGTATATCCGATAGCAAGTTTTGCTGCAATTTTTGCAATTGGAAATCCTGTTGCTTTTGAAGCAAGAGCTGAGCTTCTTGAAACTCTCGGGTTCATTTCAATTACAATTATTCTTCCATTAACTGGATTAATTGCAAATTGAATATTAGAACCTCCCGTTTCAACACCTATTTCTGAAATAATTTTTTTAGCGGCATCTCTGAGTGCCTGATATTGTCTGTCACTCAAAGTCTGGGCAGGAGCAACTGTAATTGAATCGCCTGTATGTACACCCATAGGATCAAAATTTTCAATTGAACAAATAACAACAAAATTATCGTTTACATCTCTCATTACTTCAAGTTCAAATTCTTTCCAACCTATTAAAGACTCTTCAATCAAAACTTCTCCGATCGGAGAAGATGTTAATCCCCTGTTCACTTTTGATTCAAATTCTTCAAGGTTATATGCAGTTCCACCGCCTGTTCCACCGAGAGTAAATGAAGGTCTGATAATAACAGGGAATCCAATTTCTTTTATAAAATCTCTTGCTTCGTCAAATGATTTTACAAACTTACCTTTTGCAACATCAAGACCAATCTTTTCCATTGCGAGATTAAAGAGTTCTCTTGACTCAGCTTTTCTTATTGAATCAACTTTTGCACCTATTAATTCAATTCCATATTTTTTAAGAATTCCTTTTTCATATAAATCAATAGCAGCATTCAACGCAGTCTGTCCGCCCATAGTGGGTAATATAGCATCCGGTTTTTCTTTGATAATGATTTTTTCTATAAACTCGGCATTGATTGGTTCAATATATGTAGCATCGGCTAATTCAGGATCTGTCATAATGGTTGCGGGATTTGAGTTTATAAGTATAACTCTGTAACCTTCTTCTTTTAGTGCTTTAACAGCTTGAGTTCCGGAGTAATCAAATTCACACGCCTGACCAATGACAATAGGTCCTGACCCGATAATTAAAATAGATTTTAGATCTGTTCTTTTAGGCAATATTTAATTTCAATATTAAGATTAAAAAATTCACTTCTAATCATAGACTTTAGATTTAAAAATTCTGTTCTCACTTATTTTCTTTCTCATCTCATCTTTAATTTCTTTTTCATGTTTCCTTTTCACTTTCTTTAAGAAAAATTCCTGAATGTTAAATTTCTTTTCACCGGGAAGCAATAGTTTTTTCATATAAGTTCCGTCGGGTTGTAACACTCTTGATTTAACATTATCGGATAAATATAATTCCAGATATTCTATTATATCTTCTTTAATTCCTTCATCTTCAACAGGAAAAAGAATTTCAACACGTCTGTCAAAATTCCTTTCCATCCAATCCGCACTTCCCAAATAAATTAAAGGGTTTCCGTTATTGTTAAAATAATATGCTCTGCTATGTTCGAGAAATCTTCCGACAATACTTTGTACAGAAATATTTTCACTTAAATTTTCAATACCGGGTTTTAAACAACAAATACCTCTGACAATCATTTGCACCTGAACACCTGCTTTTGACGCCTCATAAAGTTTCATAATAAGTTCATCATCAAGAAGTGAATTATTTTTAACAATGATTTTTCCTAACCCTGTAGTTTTATGACATTCAATTTCATTGTTGATAAGGGAAATCAATCTCTTTCTCATATGCACAGGAGCAACAATGAATTTTTTAAAGTTGAGTTGTTTAGAAAAGCCCGTAAGATAGTTAAATAAGTTTGATGCGTCTGTACCGAATAATTCATTACACGTGAATAAACCAAAATCAGTGTATATTTTTGAAGTTGCCGGATTATAATTTCCTGTACCTAAATGCAGATATCTTTTCATTCCTGATTCTTCTTTTCTCACGACAAGTGCAAGTTTACAATGGGTTTTTAAACCTACAAGACCGTAAACTACATGCACACCTGCTTTTTCCAACGCACGAGCCCAAACAATGTTATTCTCTTCATCGAATCTTGCTTTAAGTTCAACCACAGCCGTAACCTGTTTTCCATTTTCTGCCGCTTCAATTAAAGACTTAATAATCGGTGAGTCACCTGAAGTTCTGTAGAGAGTAAGTTTAATTGCATAAACATTAGGATCTTCTGCGGCTTGAGCGATAAATTCAGAAACAGAAGAAAAAGAATAAAATGGATGGTGCAAAAGTATATCCCGTTGAGAAATTGCTTTGAAATAATCATCTTCTGCTTCTCGGAAATAAGAAGAAATTCTCGGAGAAAAGCCCTCGTATTTTAATTCACGTTTATCAATTTTATATAATTCCATTAAATCACCGAGATTGAGATAACCGTCTATTTTATATATTTCGTGTTGTTTAACATTTAATTTGTTAATGAGAAAATTAAGAAGATTTTCAGGCATATTCTGATCAACTTCTAATCTTATTAAAATCCCAAGTCTTCTTTTTTTAACTTCTTCTTCTATCAGTTTAAGTAAATCGTCGGCCTCTTCTTCTTCGTATTCAATATCAGCATTTCTCGTAATTCTAAATGTATAACAATCAGAAGTTTTCATTCCGAGAAATAATTTATGAACGTTCGCTTTAATAATCTGAACAATGGAAATGAAATTATTTTCATCACCCAGTTTATAAAATCTCGGTATGTTACTTGGAATTTGTAAAACACAAACCTTATCCTCGTTTTCTTCAGTTTCAGGATCATCAAGAATAATAGCAATTGCGAGAGATCTGTTAACAAGATTAGGGAAAGGGTGAACATTATCAATAACAAGAGGGGTTAAAATCGGGAATAATTCTTTATCAAAATACTCATCAATTTTTTCTCTGTTTAAAGAATCAAGATCGGAATATTCGAGAAGATTGATATCATTAAATTTTAATTCAGGAATTATAATTTCATTAAAAGTGGTATATTGTTCATTAACAAGAGGCACAAGTTTATTCCAAATATCCGTCATTTGTTCAGTTGCAGTTTTACCATCAGCAGAAAGTTCATTGACATCAGAAGCGACTTGACGTTTAAGACCTGAAACACGGATCATAAAAAATTCGTCAAGATTGGTTGAAAAAATTGAAAGGAATTTTACTCTTTCAAGCAAAGGATTTGTTACATCTTTTGCCTCTTCGAGAACTCTACGGTTGAATTCAATCCAACTTAATTCCCTGTTGAAAAAATATTCACTTTTTGGTTTAGCCATAAAAAAAACGCTAAAAATATAGGATTTTTAACTGTTAGATAAATAAATTAAAACTAAAAAAAATGAGAAACTATTCAGAAAGGGAGTGGAAAAAAATCACTTTCGATACCGGTTGTTGGTTTTTCCATTAGGTAAATCTCTTTAGGATATAATATAATTTTTAAAAATCTTATTTTATCGGATGATTAAAAAGTTAATACTATTTTTTTGTTTATTGAATGTGGCGTATTCACAGAATATCCCACAGACTTATAATTTTGACAGTTCAACAACAAACACCTTTGACAGTTTGATTGTATATGTTAAAAATCCGTTAAATGTTAATTTAAACATATCTAACGCAAGGACACAAACAAAATATTTTCAAAGCAGTTTAAACAGTTTTTCGGTAAATGCAAATGACAGTTTTGGAGTTAAAGTTTATTTCAGAACTAATCAAAACTTAACAATAACCGATTATATTTCATTTGAATCCTCACAGTTAAATTACACAATTATTCAAAGACTGATTGCAACCGGAGTCTATCCGGATACGATATATAAATTCACGCAAGGTTTAAGAGATGAAGCATTAAAAAATGTTTTAAGACCATTCACAACTTTAAGTTACATCTCATTGGGTTATAATGCAGCGAGGGACAGAATGTTTGAAACAATTGATGACTATGGCGGAGATACAATTGAATGTGTTTACACCGGAAGAAAAATTAGAGCGACGAACAGGACAGAAGCACAAAATCAAAATTTCAATACTGAGCATACCTGGCCCCAAAGTTTTTTTAATGAACTGGAGCCGATGAGAAGCGACTTGTATCATTTATATCCGACAGATGAAACTGCAAATAATGTGAGATCTAATTTTGATTTTGGCAGAGCATTAACAGGCATAACCTGGAATGTTGGCGGTTCAAAATTAGGTTTTGATTCAACTAATCAACAAGTATTTGAACCCCGCGACATTCAAAAAGGAAATATAGCAAGAGCAATTTTTTATTTCGCAGTTAAATACGGGAATAACGGCGGATTTCTGGATGCAAAGCAGGAAAACATTTTAAAGGTTTGGAATAATATAGATACTGTTGATTCAAGAGAAAGATTAAGAAATGACAGAATCAGATTTTATCAGAATATCCGGAATCCATTTATAGATCATCCTGAATTTGCCGAAAGAATTTTTTCAATGTGGCAGACAACACCATCAAATCCGAGACCTGAAATTTCAGTTTCACCTAAATTGATAAATTTTGATACGACAAGAAATGGAGACAGCAGTTTTTATTATGTTTCAGTTTTTAATACGGGAATCGGTAACCTTTCAATTATTGCAACAACAACAAATGAAGTGTTTGCTCTCGAAGAAAATACCCATATAATTCCGGAGAATGAATTCAAGAGAATAAAAGTGAGATTTAAACCAACAGCGAATTTCACAAATTACTCAGCACAGTTAAGATTTGTAAATAACGATTCTCTTATAATTTTGAATATGAATGGAGTATCGTCTAACAGTGTTGGTATAACAAATATAAATTCAGTTCAACCTACAGATTTCAGACTTTATCAGAATTATCCGAATCCATTTAATTCACAAACTAAAATCAGATTTGATTTGCCAAAGAACACTTCTGAGACAAAAGTGACATTATATAATTTATCAGGTAAAGAAATTATGTCATATCAATATACTAACTTATCTGCAGGAAGTTATGAATTGAGTTTTGATTTAAAAAATTATTCAAGCGGAGTATATTTTATAAGATTGAATTCAGGAGAATTTTCAGAAATTAAAAAAATAAATTTAATTAAATAAATTATGAAAAATTTAATTTACATATTTACGGCATTACTTATTTTCTCATTTAATTCTGCTGATGCACAGATTAAAAAAGTTTTATGGGAAGAATTTACCAATGCATCTTGTGCCCCATGTGCCTCTAACAATCCTGCATTGAAAGCATATATGGATTCAAAAGGAGATTCGATAATTGGTATTAAGTATCATACAAACTTTCCGGGATTTGACCCTATGTATAATTCAAATCCAACACAGGTTGAACAGCGTCGTGGCGGTTATTATTCAGATGTAAATGCCGTTCCGTGGTTAAAAGGAGACGGCAATGTATTCCCTGATATCTGGCCCTTTTCGCAGGCAAATTTTGATCAGGCATTTAATACAAGAAAAGTAATAGTTCCGCCGATGCAAATAGTTGTTTTTGATGTAAGAGGTCCGGGGGATTCAATAACTTCAACTGTTCAGATTTTATTAACTCAATCATTACCTCCGGGGAATTATAAGTTAAGGGTAATGGCGGTTGAAAAATTTGTTCAATACCCTACACCACCCGGAAATAACGGAGAGAGTAATTTCCCACATGTATTTAGAAAAGGACTTCCTGATATGACAGGGATTACAATTCCGACAAATGTCGGTATATACACATATTATTACAGATACAAAAGAGAGAGTGAGTGGGTTGATTCCAATATAGTAACTGTAGCGTTTGTTCAGAATGATGGAGCAACAAATAAAGAAGTATTAAATGCAAGTTTAACAGGAGATTTAATTCCTGTAGGAATTGGAAATATATCAACAATAGCCCCTGAAAAATATTCCTTGAACCAAAACTATCCGAATCCATTTAATCCTTCTACATCAATTAAGTTTAGTTTACCAAAAGCAGGTGATGTAAAGTTAGCAGTTTATAATTCATTAGGTAAAGAAGTCGCAACACTTGTGAATGAAAAATTAATTTCGGGAGAATATGAAGTAGAATTTTCCGCAGGAAATTTAGCAAGTGGAGTTTATTTTTACACAATAGAAACAGGTGATTTCAAAGAAACAAAGAAAATGATATTAATGAAGTAGATAATTTTAATTTTTTGATAGCCAAATTGATTTAATGAAAATGGAAATAACCGGAAAAATAACAGGGATTAAGTATAAATTAATCTTATCGGATGAATTAAAAGAGATTGAGCTGAATAAATTTGATATTAATACTGCCCCACCAACATGTTTATTAAAAAACGAGAAAAACATTTTCGCAATATCAAAATGGGTATCTCCAAAAAGAACTCGTTCATACCCATTTGAAAGAGTATATAACTCATTAAAAATAAATAAAAAAATTACTGTAATTCCGATAATTAAGGATGAAGGAGCTAAAGGAGATAGAGACTTTATTCAATGGGATACTGTTTCCTTGATGTCATTATTGGATGTTTTTGTTATTTTTGCATATTATGAAAAAGCTGATGTTAACCCAAAAAATAAGAACAAAATTTCAAATCAAAAATTTGATAATAAATATGTTAATTCAAAAGTAAAGGAAATAGAGCAATATCATAGCTCAGCATTACATTGGAATTTAAATGAACTGAAAACCAATCTTCATTTTGTAATAGATAAAACAAAAACTTCTTACAATTCAATTGAAAAACAAACTAAGGTTAAACTTCATAAATTCTCTGGAATTGATAGTTTTAAAGAGAAGATTGGAAAAGATGTTTCATTGTTCATGGATTTTTCAAGGGGAAAAGCTAAAATGGCCCAAGCAAGAGAATTTTTAACTACACAACCAAAAGAAAGTTTATCTTCACTTTCTAAATCTAAAATTTCTATTTTAAATTATTTAGGTGGGCAATATTTTTTAACAGTTGATGAAATTGAAATATCTAATAATAAAATATCTTTGATTGAAGGGAAGCATAGTAAAGACAATCTTATTCCAAGTAAGAGTGATATTAAAGATGGATTAATTAAAATGATTTTATACTGTAATTTAAAAAACATTTCTGTTAATGGAAAAAGGATGAGATGTGAGCCGGTTCTTTGTTTGACTTCAACAAAACTAAAAGGTTCTGTGACTTCAAAAAATAATCTTAATGAGATAAAAAAATATTTTGAAAAAAATAAATTATCGCCTTTACAAATTGCATTAATAAATGAAGTGATTAAGGAATCAAAAGCAAATAAATTTACCTTAAAACTAAAATATTCAAAATGATAAAAAGTCCATTAAGGTATCCTGGAGGAAAAAGCAGAGCAGTAAATTTGATTTCAAAATTACTTCCTCAATTTGATGAGTTCAGAGAGCCTTTCGTGGGAGGTGGATCGGTATTTATATTCGCAAAACAAAAGTATCCAGATAAATCATTTTGGATTAACGATTTATATTATGAATTATTTAAGTTTTGGGAAGTTTCTCAAAAAGATGTTAAAAGTTTAATAGATAAAATTTATGAATGGAAAAATCAATTCCCAAGAGGAAAAGAACTTCACAACTTTCTAAATAAAAATATAAATACTTTTGATGATGTTGGAAAAGCAGCAGCATTTTTCATATATAATAGAATCACATTTTCGGGAACAAGTTTAAGCGGTGGATTTAGTGAAGCGTCTTTTAGAGGAAGATTTACCGTGAGTAGCATTCAGAGATTGAATGACTTTGCAAAAATTATAAATGGTTCAACCATTACAAATTTAGATTATAGTGAAGTTGTAAATAAAGAGGGGGAAAATGTATTTATTTATTTAGACCCACCATATTTTTCAGCTACGAAATCTGCGTTATATGGAAAAAATGGAAATTTGCATAAAAAATTTGACCATAAAAAATTTGCCGATACAATGAGTAATTGCCATCATAATTGGTTAATAACTTATGATGATTGCGAATACATCAGATCATTGTTTTCTTTTGCAAATATAATCCCATGGGATTTAACATATGGAATGAGAAACGTAATAAAAAATTCCGACAAAATAGGTAAAGAACTTTTCATCTCAAACTATTTAACTGAGATTCCAAAAAGCAATCAATTATCCATGGCTTTTGATTTAAATTTGAGTTCCTGATTTGAGAATTATAAACATACTTTAATTTTTTACAAAATTCCGCAGAAGCGTTACTCAACATTTTTTAATAAATAACGGAATCCATATTGGGTTTTGCATTTAATAACGGTTTTAAAAATGATATATTTGTTAAATTACAAACCTTAAAATTTTTCTAAACAATGACGACTAAAAAAGATTTATTAAAAGATACTATTCAACATATTGATATTAAAAAACATAATGTCATCACTCTTGTTGATGATATGAAAAATATGGCTTTCTCTTCAAGGGATTTATCACAAGCCGCTGAATATTACGATATGATGTTAAAAGATGAAAACTGTTCCGTTATGCTTTGCCTTGCGGGTTCATTATTCTCAGCCGGATTAAAAAATGTTGTCGTTGATATGGTAAGAAATAATATGGTAGATATGATTGTTTCTACCGGTGCTATTATCGTAGATCAGGATTTTTTTGAAGGTCTTGGTTTTAAACACTATAAAGGTTCACAGTTTGCCGACGACAATGTTTTAAGAGAATTAATGATTGACAGAATTTATGATACATATATAGATGAAGAAGATTTAAGAGTTTGTGATATGACGATTGCTGAAATTTGCGACAAACTGGAAAGAAGACCATACTCATCAAGAGAATTCATCTGGCACATGGGTGAATACCTTTCCAAAAACGGAAAGAATAAAGATTCAGTAGTATTGGCAGCTTATGAACATAATGTTCCTATTTTTGTACCTGCTTTTTCAGATTGCTCCGCAGGTTTTGGATTTGTCCATCATCAGTATAACAATCCTGATTCACACGTTTCAATTGACTCTGCGAAAGATTTTCTTGAACTGACAAAACTAAAACTTGAAGCAAATGAAACCGGCTTATATATGGTAGGCGGCGGTGTTCCAAAAAACTTTGCTCAAGATACGGTTGTAGCTGCTGAGATTTTAGGTAAAGAAGTTCCAATGCATAAATATGCAATACAGATAACAGTTGCCGATGACAGAGATGGAGCTTTATCAGGTTCAACACTTAAAGAGGCAAGCAGTTGGGGTAAAGTTGATATGACTTATGAGCAAATGGTTTATTGTGAAGCAACAATCGCAATGCCTTTGATTAGTGGTTATGCATATCATAAAGGCAACTGGAAAAACAGAAAGAAAAGAGAATTTCAAAAATTATTTTCAAACGAAGCAGTATTAGCATAATTTAATTTAAAGGTGTAAAGGGAATTATAATGGATAAAGTTTTGGAAAAACCTGATTTTAAAATTTCAGAAAAAGATTTGAAAGTTTCAGATATGGCTGAGACTCTTATCTTTTCAGAGATTGTTAAACTTGCGAATGAAATAAATGAAAAGATTAACAGCGGTGAAAGAGTTTTTAACCTAACAATCGGAGATTTTAATTCACATATTTTTCCAATCCCTGATGAATTTAAAGATTTAATTATTAAATCTTATAATCATCATGACACAAACTATCCTGTTGCAGGAGGTATGCCTGCATTAAAAAGTGCTATATCTGAATTTATAAAAAGAAAAGAAGGGCTTGATTATAAACCTTCAGAAATTACAGTAGCAAGCGGTGCAAGACCATTAATATTTTCAACTTTTAATACACTTGTTAATCCCGGTGAAAAAGTTCTCTATCCCGTGCCTTCCTGGAATAACAATCATTACACTCATATCTCTTATGCTGAACATATTTGCGTTGAAACTTTACCTGAAAATAATTTTATGCCTTATGCAAGTGATCTGAAACCATATATAAACGATGTTGCACTTATCTCTTTATGCTCACCGCTTAATCCGACAGGAACAGTTTTAACAGAAAATAACCTAAGAGAAATTTGCGATTTGATTCTTGAAGAGAATCATAATAGAATAAAAGCAGGACGAAAACCAGTATATCTAATGTTTGATCAGATTTACTGGGTATTAACTTATAATAATATAAAACACGTTTCCCCCGTTTCAATATATCCTGAAATGAAAAACTTTACAATTTTCATTGACGGTATGTCAAAATATTTTGCAGCAACAGGTGTAAGACTTGGCTGGTCACTTGCTCCTGCATCAATCACTGACAGGTTTAAAACAATGATTGCACATATGGGAGCATGGGCTCCGAAAGCTGAACAGATAGCAGCATCTCATTATTTAAAAGATACAGAAAATGTTGATAAATATCTCGAACATTTCAAAGAAGAATTAAGTTACCGACTTAATAAATTTTATGAAGGACTTACAGGATTAAAAGAAAAAGGATATGGAATAGAAGTGATTCCGCCACAAGCCGCAATTTATCTTACGATTAAAGTTGATTTAATCGGTAAAAAGAAACCAGATGGTACCGTTATAAATTCATCTCATGATACAACAAGATATTTAATCAATGAAGCAAAGATGGGGGTTGTTCCGTTTTATGCTTTTGGTTCGCCTGAAAGTTCGCAGTGGTTCAGGGTTTCCGTAGGTACGATTAAGAGAGATGAAATAGATGAGTGTGTAAATAATCTTGAAAGAGCGTTGAGTCGGTTGAAATAGATAGTGAATTAATTTTATAGAAAAAATATTTTCACTGGATTCTTCGGTCACAGGTTCCCTCACAATGACAGGTTGTGAGTCAGTTTAAATTCAATTCACTTAAAATCTTATCAACAGGTTTCACATCTTTATAAAAAGATAATATCTTTTGTAGAACATCATCCACAATTGAGTCAGGGCAAGATGCACCACTTGTTAAAATAATTTTAAGAGGATTTTTATCCGGAAGAAAATTTTCGGTGATGTTAAACTTATGATTGTGAAAATCATAATGAGAAATAGTTTTCTTGTCAAGAATTTTTTCTGCTGAACTAATAAAATAAGTCGGAAGTTTTTCTTCACAAAGTTCAACAATATGTGAAGTGTTAGAACTGTTATAACCGCCGACGACTATAGCAATATCAGCGGGCATTTCCAGAAGTCCATAGGTTGCTCTTTGATTATCATGCGTAGCATAACAAAGCGTATCTCTTGTATCAGCAAAATGGTCTTTCAGATTTTCAAGACCATATTTTTCTTCCATTTTATTTTTGAGATAATCCGCAATTGCCTGAGTTTCAGTAGCGAGCATTGTAGTTTGATTTACAACTCCGATTTTAGACAAATGTTTTTCAGGATCAAATCCGGAAGAAATTCTGTCTTTAAAAAAACTATTAAATTCTTCGAGAGAAATTTTTCCGAGAATAAAATCACCGAGAATTTTTGTTTCATCAATATCACGCACAATTAGTGTAGGAGCATTTTCTTTACTGTGAGAAAATGTTGCACGAGTTTCTTCGTGTTTATATTTTCCGTGAACGATTATTGTATAACCTGTTTTGCCAAGAGATTCAGCACGATTCCAAACTTTTTCCACAAATGGACAAGTAGTATTATATTTTAAAGGGTCAATACCTTTTGACGACAATTTATTTTCAATTTCCAGAGTTGTTCCAAAAGCAGGGACAATTACTATATCATCCGCTTTCAGTTCATCCCAGTTTATAATTTGTTTACCGGAAGTTTCCATTATGAATTTTACACCACGAGAAATCAAATCATTATTCACATCAGGATTATGAATCATTTCACTCAGTAAAAAAATTCTTTTACCGGGATTTTCTTCAAGTGCTTTATAAGAAATTTCAATTGCATTTTCCACACCGTAACAAAAGCCAAAATGCCGGGCTATGTAAAATACAACCGGTCCGAAATCAAGAGTAGTCGGGCTGTAATCCTTTTTTCGGGGATCGGATAGTTTTCTGAAATTTTTTATTTTTGAAATAACCGGAGATCTGTAAAAAACTGGAATATAGAAACTTTTCATATTTAGTAAAAAGAAATCAGTGATGAAAATTGCCAAGCCAATAATAAATAGTAATAATGAATTAAGAATAAAAATTCCTGAAAGTTGACCTATGATTAAAAATAATAAAGGTAATATAATAAAAATTATTCTCTGTTGAGCTTGCTGATAAGTTTTAGCAGATGCAGAAATAATCACCATTACAAAAATGGATAAGAGAGAAACAGAAGGAGAAACCCAAAGAGTAAGTAATGACCACTTTAGAACCGGGAAAGGAAGATTAATTCCCGATAGATTAATTCCAATAAGCATTACAAAGAGAAACATTAAAAAAGCAAAAACTGTAATAAGAAAAGATGGAATAAATGCACTTAATATTTTCGCATTAAATATTTCGGATATTGAAACAGGTGAATATAAAATTGATTCAATAGTTTTATTTTCTTTTTCACCGACAAATCCTGTACCGGCAATTATACTTGCGGTTAAGACCGGAATCAAAAGGAATAACGAAGGGAATAAAATATTTAATGAAGTATAAAGAATTTTTTCTTTTTCTCCGAGTAACATTATTTCAGGTGGTAAAGGGAGTTGATCAAAATCTGAATCCGATATTTTTTCCGGAATAAAATTTATTCCAATCAACAAACCTACAGGTAATAATAAACAAAAGATGACAGGAATAATAATCATCGGAAGGAAAATTATTTTATCACCGAATACGGTTTTTAAATCTTTTTTGATAAACGCATTGTAGATTGAACTTTTCATTTTAAAACCTGAATTTTAAAATACAATTCTTCCAAATCAATTTTAATTTGTTTTGCTTCAATTACTTCCCCACCGCTTTTAAATATTTCTGAAATTATTTTCCATGCATCTGCATCGTTATTTATTTTTACTTTGAGATAATCTGAGCCAGTGGAATTTAAATTTTTTCCTCTTATTTCGAGATAAAGCGAGTCATCAACTTTTTGTCTTAATTCATCAAAAGTTCCGAAAGCGATTAACGAACCATTGTCAATAAATCCATAAAGCGAACAAATATCCTGAGCATATTTAAGCTGATGAGTGCAGAGAAAAACAGTTACATTTTCTTTTTCAACCTGTTTTATAATATAGTCATTAACAAGTTTTGCACCTTCAGGATCAAGTCCTGAAGTTGGTTCATCTAAATATAAAATTTCAGGATTATTAAGAAAAGCACGGATAAGTTTTAATCTTTTTTTCATACCCGTACTGTAATTTTTTACAATTTTATTTTTTGCTTCTAAAAGTTCAAATTCATTGAACAAATAATCAGATCTTTCTTTTAAGAGGTTAGATTTAATTCCGAATAAATTTCCAAAGAAAGAAATATTTTCATAACCGGTGAGGTAATCATAAAATTCAGCGGTATCAGTAACAACTCCTGAAACCGAGTGTATTCCGGGAATTGTTGTTTCTGAAAGTACATTATTTTTTATAATTATTTTTCCGGAAGAAGGAGTTAACAGACCATTGAGAAGGCGTAGAGTAGTGGTCTTGCCGGCTCCATTGGGTCCGAGAAAACCGAATATTTCTCCTTTAGGAACAGAAAAGGAAATATCATTTACAACATTATTATCACCAAAACTTTTACATAAATTTTCAACATTAATTAAATTCAAATCATACCCTTCTTTAAATTAAAATTTATTCATACGCGGCAATGCCTGTAACATCCTGTCCTAAGATAAGAGTATGCATTTCATGAGTGCCTTCATAAGTTTTAACAGATTCAATATTATTTTGATGTCTCATTATAGGATACTCATCTAATATACCGTTTGCACCGAGCATTTCACGAGCCATAGAGGCAATGTTTTTTGCAATTTCACAATTATTACGTTTAGCAAGAGAAACCTGTTGAGGTCTCATTTTTCCTGAATCTTTTAATTGCCCGAGGCGGAAATTTAAAAGTTGAGCTTTAGTAATTTCAGTCAACATATAAGCAAGTTTTTCCTGCGTGATTTGATATGATGCAATCGGCTTTCCGAACATTATTCTTGAAAGAGAGTAATTCAAAGCAGTGTTATAACATTCCATCGCCATTCCTGTAACACCCCAAGCGATACCATATCTTGCTTGAGTTAAACATGATAATGGTGACTTTAGACCTTTGCTGTTTGGTAAAATATTTTCTTCGGGAATTAAACAATCTTCAAATACAAGTTCAGAAGTTATTGAAGCACGAAGAGATAATTTGCCTTTCATTTCCGGAGCAGTAAAACCTTTAGTACCTTTTTCGACAAGAAAACCACGAACTTCCCCATCTAATTTTGCCCATACAACCGCAACATCTGCAATAGTTCCGTTAGTAATCCACATTTTAGCACCGTTGAGAAGATATCCACCGCTGACTTTTTCTGCCTTTGTTATCATCCCTCCGGGATTGCTACCGTAATCAGGTTCAGTCAAACCGAAGCAACCGATTGCTTCTGCGGATGCAAGTTTTGGTAACCATTTTTTCTTTTGTTCTTCGCTTCCAAAAGAATAAATCGGATACATAACGAGAGATGATTGGACAGAAGCAAAACTTCTTACTCCGGAATCGCCACGTTCAAGCTCTTGCATAATCAATCCGTAAGAAATATTATTTACGCCCATACCACCGTATTCAGTTGGAAGAGTAGGACCGAAAACTCCGATAGCAGCCATTTTCGGAACGAGATCCATTGGGAACTTCATATCCTGATTATATTTTTCAATAATGGGTAAAACTTCATTGTTCACAAAATCTCTTACGGTATCGCGGATTGCTTTTTCTTCATCGGTTAACAAATCCTCCAAAACATAATAATCAGGTAATTTAGAATTTGAAATATTAGACATATAGTTTATTAATAAATTTTAGTTTGAAAGATCAAAAGTTTTTTCGAGTTTATTGAAATTTTTTTGATTCGTATTAATTTTTACTTTGATAGAATTTTTCAGATACTTAACGTCTTTAACTTCAGCAATATTATATAATTCACTTAGAGATTTATAATCCCCTGCTTTAAGTTTAACAGTTTTCTCAATGTTTCCTGAAGTAAGTTCTTTAATGATTGCATCTATTAAAGAATTTAAATTAATTCCTTTTTCAGCAGATACAAACACAGAGCCGGGATATAAAGTTTTTAAATCTTTGATAATATTTTTATCTTCAAGTTTATCAACTTTGTTAAAAACATTTATAATAATTTTATCATCCGCTTTAAGTTCTTTAAGAGTGTTCATTACAACATCCATTTGATCTTTAAAACCAGGACTTGAAACATCAATGGTATGTAATAAAATATCAGATTCAACAACTTCCGCAAGAGTTGATTTAAAAGACTCCACAAGGGCATGGGGTAAATTACGAATAAAACCAACGGTATCAGATATAAGAATTTTTTTCGGGAATCTTGAAATTATTTCGTTAGTTTTTTTGTCTTTAACGTTGAGAATTCTTGTAGAGGTATCAAGCGTAGCAAAAAGTTTATCTTTTACATAAACATCTGAGTTAGTAAGAGCATTAATCAAAGTTGACTTTCCAACGTTAGTATATCCCACAAGAGAAACTCTATAATATTTTTCTCTTTCAGAGGATTGAGTTTTTCTTTGCTCTTCAAGTTTTTTTAATTTTTCTTTTAAAGCAGAAATACGTTTATCAATAAGACGCCTGTCAGTTTCAATCTGAGTTTCCCCCGGACCTTTTGTTCCGATACCCCCGAACTGTTTAGATAAGTGAGTCCATTGCCTTGTAAGTCTTGGTCTTAGGTATTCAAGTTGAGCAAGTTCCACCTGAAGTTTTGATTGCGAAGTTCTTGCATTTGAAGCGAAGATATCCAGAATCAGATTAGTTTTATCAAGAACTTTACACTTTAGTTCATTTTCGAGATTTCTGAAATGGGTGAAGCCGAGTTCATTTTCAAAAATCACGAGACTGATGTGATTATTTTTGACATACTCAGCAATTTCCTGAACTTTACCTTTGCCGATTAGATAGCGAATATCATAAAAATTATTTTGCTGGAAATAGGATTTCACGACATCAGCCCCTGCTGTTTCAGCGAGAAGTTTTAATTCTTCGAGAGATTCTTCAGTAAGAGAGTGTTTATCGTGGAATTTATTAGAATAGCAGACTAATACGGCTCTTTCTTTTTCTTTTTTATTTTCTATCAAATCGTAATAAAATCAATGAATAATAAAGATTATTAAAGTTTAAAATACCTAAAACGATTCCGAAGTTAAAGACAGAAAAAGGGTTTATAGACAAGGTAAAAAAATAAAACCGGTAAGAAATGGTAAAGAAACGGTAAAGTTTTGGTAAAGAAAATGAGTGTTGAGGTTGTGAGTTTGGTGTTCGAATGTTAAAGAACGGGGTTAGAATATTCCCATATAAATATATGGGTTAAATGCGTTAAAATCAAGGGGGAAAGAGGTGAGGAAAAATGGAATGGGCTAGTCAGAATTAGTACAAATTATTATAATTTAACAGATGTATATTCAGGATGATAAAATAATTTAGAATAATTATATTTGTAATACGCAGGAGTCCCTTGCAGGAGACTCCTGCGGGAGAGGGTGTAGTTGTGTTTATAATGCGGAAGTGTGCCAGACGGTTTTTATTTCGGTGAAGGTGGTTATGTTTTCGAGTTTACAGTTTGAGGTTTTGTCGAAGAAGTTTAATTGACTAATGAATTTCGTAAGAGATTCTTCGGTCGCAAGCTCCCTCAGAATGACAGATGGAGGATTCTTTCCAGAAAAATCAGCACCTGCTGTTGTACGCTCCCTCAGAATGACAGAAGTATCTGAAGGAAAATATGCATTTAATCTTTTTATATTAATAGATGCAAGTTCCTGAAATTGTTTTAAGTCTTCAATTGAGGTAACCGCTACGTCAATGGAGTTTACATCTAAATGTCCGCAGAGGTGGGGGATTAATTCTTTATGAAGACCGGAAAGTAAATTGATTACTCCTCCCGGAATATCTGATGTTGCAATTACTTCTGAAAAACTTAATGCCGGTAACGGATTTTTTTCGTTAATCAAAACTACGCAGGAATTACCAGAAGCTATAATCGGACAAATGCGAGAAACAAGTGGAAGAAGGTTTAAGTTATCGGGGATAATACAGGTGACAACTCCAACAGGTTCAGGAACAGAAAAATTAAAATAACCCGACTGGACTGGATTTACCGAGCCGGCAAGCTGAACCCATTTATCACAGAATCCTGCATAATAAATAATAACATCTATACATTCATTAATTTCTTTTATAGCAGAAGAACGGGAAACAGAAGATGCTGATATGAACTCTGAAATAAATTTTTCTTTTCCTGATTCAAGCATTTCGGCAAGGCGATATAATATCTGACCTCGTTCATATCCGCTTTTTGATGCCCACCCGCTTTGGGCAGTGCGAGAAGCAAGAACTGCATTGCGAACGTCTTTACGCGAAGCACGGGAAACGTTACACAACTTTTGCCCGGTAACAGGATTTGAAATTTCATTATATCTTTCCGATTCGGTGCGTGTGAACTTGCCACCGATAAAAAGTTTATACATTTTAGGAACGGAAAGATGATTTTTCATAATTTAAAATTAAATAGTATATAAAATTGTTTCAAGTACTGAATTAAGAATTTTATTTCCTTTTAAATATTCTCTTTTTGAATCAGATAAAATTTGTTTTTCGGTTCGCTTATCTTCCATCATCATATCGGCTACAAGATTTTTATCAATAATACCGATAGCAGAATATTTAAGTCCGCAGTGAACGGAAGTTATATTTTCAGGAATAATTGAATATCCTGCGATATCACCTCCGATTTCCCTGTAAAAACGGGCTTCGGCATCGGTCTCAGATGACGGACCTGTAACTCCGACATATACACTTTCATTGTTTTTTATTTTATGATTCAATAAAATTGTCGAGATAACATTAAATTGTTTTCGATAGTAACAATCACTCATATCAGGAAACCGGACTCCAAGTTTACTGTCATTTTTTCCTATTAACGGATTATCACCCATTAAATTTATATGATCATAAATTAAGGAAATTTCCCCAGTTGAAAATCTCGGGTTTAAGTGACCACAAGATTCAATGGAAAGAATTTTTTTTATTCCGGAATATTTTAATGAATAAATTATATGAGCAATATCGTTCATAGAATATCCATCATAAAAATTTAACCTGTTATGATAAATTAAAACGCACACACTTCCAATCTTTGCAAAAATGAGTTTAGAATTACTGTAATGAATTTCTTTATCAAAATTATGCGGTAAATCAGATAAATCAATTGAATCATTAAATTTAAAATTTCCGGGAAGTTTATATTTGTTATCAACAATCAAACAAATTTCAGGAGTAAAATTTTTTGGGAATCTTGATTTTATAAATTCAGAAGAATGAATTACATTTTCATAAATTGCTGACATATATTATAATTTTTTTATTAAATTTTCTGTTAGTTTCACTAAATTTTTTTCCGCAACCTGAGCGGCTTCCACAATATCTTTCAGATATGCAACTTTTAAAGTATCGGGAAAACCTTCATCAGTGATTATTGATATACCGAGAGTTCTCATTCCGAGTTTTGAAGAAATTAACAACTCCGGAATAGTTGACATACCTACAACATCTGCTCCAAGTTTTCTTAACATTCTGTATTCTGATCTCGTCTCAAGATTGGGACCTTGAACTGTTGCATAGACACCTTTATGAACAAAAATTGAATTTTCTTCAGCAACAGACTCAGCAAGATTTATCAATTCCCCATCATACATATAGTGTGAAGAATTTTTATAAGAGAAATTATAATTTTTTAAAGGTGATGTAAAATGAAAATTTATATGAGAATTAATTAACATCAATTCAGTTTTTCTGTAAGCGGGATTTAAAGCCCCGCAAGCGTTTGAGATGATAAGATTTTTCACACCGAGAGCATTCATAATATGCACGGGAAAAGTTATATCGTAAGGTGAATAACCTTCATATAGATGAAATCTCCCTTGCATAGCAACTATTTTTTTTCCGCTTAGTTTTCCGAAAATTAATTTTCCGTGATGAAACTCAACAGTTGAAACAGGAAATCCGGGAATAGAATCATAATCTAAACTGTGAGTGATATTTATTTTATTGACAAGACCACCGAGTCCTGTTCCGAGAATTATACCTGTAGAGTATTTTTCATTTGTGAAACTTGAAATATATTCAAAAGCTTTTTTATGAACCTGATGCAATTTGTTAAAATTTATTTCGCTTCGAATGTATCATCAAAAGAAGAATTCTGAAGATCATGAGAACCTGGACTTTGTAATTTTGTTGTATTATCAGGTAATATGTTTACAGACGATTTAATATGGTCTTCCAAATCTTTTTCAAAAGAAGAAGAGATGGATTTTCCGGCGAGTTCTAATTTAAATATCCGTTTGTTTTTTATAAAATCTTCAAATTCATTAAGTTTATCTATGAGGAAGTTTTTGGTATCTTCAATTAATCTTTCATTTTTCAGTTTAATCTCTTCGAGTTCATTTCTTTTATTAATTATATCTTCGCTTACGTCCTGACTAAGTTTTACATTATTCAGTTCCGCTTCTCTCACAATAATTTCCGCTTTCTTTTTTGCATTTGCAATAATTTCATCAGCGAGATCCTGTGACTTAACTATTGCTTTTTGGAGAGTAAGTTCATTTTCTTTGTAGATATTTATATCAGAAGTTAAACTTTTAATTTTATCAGAAAGATTTTTATTTTCAATTAAAAGTCTGTCATAATGATTGCTCACAGTTTCGAGAAAAGCATCCACCTCGTTTGTATCATATCCGCGTAATGATTTTTTAAAATCGGTTTTTTTGATTTCTTTTGATGTGAGATTCATAATATTTTTATTTTAATTTCTTTTTCCAAAAATACTGCTTCCGATTCTCAGCATATTGGCACCTTCTTCAAGGGCAATATCAAAATCAGAAGACATTCCCATTGACAGATACTTAAAATCGGTATAATCAATTAATAATTCATCATATAAATTTTTCATATCTTTGAAATTTTTTCTTATCAATATTCTATCATCAGTGAGAGAACCAATTGTCATAAGTCCCTGTAAATTTATATTTTCAAGTTTTGAAATGTTTTTTGCTAAATTTTTAACTTCTGAAGGTGAGATACCTGATTTTGAATTTTCACCTGAAATATTAACCTGAATAAGAATGTTAATTTTTTTGTTTAAGTTCACAGTACGCTTTTGGATTTCTTCAGCAAGTTTAAAAGAATCAACAGAATGAATCAAGTGAACAAAATTCACAATGTATTTAACTTTATTAGTCTGCAGATGACCAATCAGATGCCAATTAATTTTTTCATTTTTTAATTCATGATATTTCTGAACGAGTTCCTGCACTTTATTTTCTCCGAAGTTATAATGTCCGTTCCGGAATAAAAAATCTACATAAGTTGAGGGAAAAGTTTTACTAACGGCAATGAGAGTTATTGATTCATAATTAATGTTTAAATCTTTACATTTATTCCGGATTTGAGTGGTAATTTCATCATAATTTTCTTTAATAAATTGCATTTTTAGTTTGGGAATTTAGATTTTAAATTTAGCCAAATTTTCAAATATATCATAAAATCCATACAAAACGATTAATAACTCACCTCGAATCCCGCAGAGCGGGACAGGTCTTTCACGAATTAAACGAATTACACAAAAAAAAGCTCTTAAATGTTTCAATTAAGGTCATAATTTGACAAAAAAATATTATTGTTTTAGTCAGCAAAGTAATTGTTTTTAGAATAAAATAATGGGAATAAAATTAAAATATTGACGTTTTAAAAATTATTCTGAACATTTTGATATATCATTGTAAAAATATTAATTTATTCATTTATAATGAATATAGAATTTAATATTTTTTTTAAAGTAATTGTTCTTGTAAATTTAAATGTTTGAATGAAAGAAAAACTAAGTTTAGACGAGATAAAAAGGAGATTTGAGAAAGTAAAATTAATAGTATCAGACATAGACGGAACGATAATAAACAATCAAGGTGAGGTTGGTGCCGAAACAAAAGCCATAATAAAAGATTTAAAAACCCGGAATATTAATTTAACTTTAGCAACTCAGAGGATACATTCATCAGTTGTTCCGATAGCGGAAGAACTGAACATAAGTGCACCACTTGTAACGTTAAACGGTTCATATATCGCTGATATCAGCGGAAAAGTCATATCAAAATCTTTAATAAATCCTAAAAAAGTAGAACTTGCATTATCACTTGCCGAAAAATATTTTTGCAAAATTGCTTTATGCACAAATGATATGATTGTATATACCGAAGAAAATTCGGTTTTAAAAGATTTTATGGGTAGAATCGGCACTAACTATGAATTAATAAATTCATATAAAAACTATGCTGATAATACCATCGAAATAATAATGATGGGAAATGATAAAGCAACAATCAAAAAAATTCAAAGTAAATTAAACTTCCCATTTAAACTGAGTGTGAGTGCAAAATATTTCAGGTCTCAGTCACACAGAGGAGTCTATAACCTCGAAGCCCGCAAATCAAAAATTTCCAAAAAAACCGGAGTTGAAGAAGTTACAAAAGTATTAAAACTTAAAAAAGATGAAGTTGCCGTTTTCGGTGACTGGTATAATGATAAAGAACTGTTCAGATTCGGCGGTATAAATATCGCATTACAGAATGCCGTAGGAGACTTAAAGGCAGATGCTGATTATATAACGGAATTTTCCAATGATGAAGACGGTCTAGGAAGATTTCTCAAGTTAATTTACGGATAAAAATTCCAATTCAAATTTCAAAAACTGTAAAAAATATTTTTTAAATAAGATGAAAAAAATAATTGAATGTGTTCCTAATATTTCAGAAGGTCGTGATGAAAAAATAATAAATGAATGTGCGGCTGCAGTCCGTTCGGTTCCGGGTGTAACTCTTCTTGATGTAGATCCGGGAAAATCAACTAACAGAACAGTTTTTACTTTTGTTGGTGATCCTGAATCAGTAGTTGAAGCGGCTTTTCAATTCACAAAAAAAGCAGTTGAACTGATTGATATGTCAAAACATTCAGGTGAACATCCAAGAATGGGTGCTGTAGATGTGGTACCATTTGTTCCTGTTGCAAATGTTACAATGGAAGAGTGTATTGAATGTGCAAAAAAATACGGAGAGAGAGCAGGAAGTGAACTGGGAATTCCAATTTATTTATATGAAGAAGCATCGAATAATCCGGATAGAAAAATGCTTAAACAAATCAGATCCGGAGAGTATGAAGGGATAAAAAATAAAATTTATAAACCCGAATGGAAACCTGATTATGGTCCTGCGGAGTTTATTCCGAAATCAGGAGCAACTGCAACCGGTGCAAGATTTTTTCTGATTGCATATAATGTGAATATACTCGGAACAAAAGAGCAGGCACACAGAATAGCACTTAACATAAGAGAGCAAGGACGTGGTGATGATAAACCGGGAAGACTGAAAGCAACAAAAGGTATCGGTTGGTATGTAGATGAATATAATATGGCACAGGTTTCTCTGAATCTTGATAATTACAAAATTACACCTCCTCATATTGCATTTGAAGAGTGTGTAAATGATGCAAAAGAATTAAATCTCGCAGTATGCGGTAGTGAACTTGTTGGATTAATTCCGCTTGAAGCGATGTTAATGGCAGCAGAATATTATATAGAAAAAGAAAATTTATTTATACTTGATGAAAAACAAAAGATAAGACTTGTAATAGAAAGGATGGGACTCTCATCTGTTTCGCCATTTGACCCGGGAAAAAGAATTATAGAATATATGCTTGAGAAGGAAAATAATGAACCGCTTGCAAATTTAACAGTGAGAGATTTTGTAGAACTTGTCGGAGCAAGGACATCAGCCCCGGGAGGGGGAAGTGTATCTGCACTTGCGGCTTCATTGGGTGCTGCTTTAGGAGCGATGGTCGGATGGATGACTTACGGAAACAAAAAATTTGAAAAACTTGATTCGGAAATAAGAAAATTAATTCCACCATTGCATAACGGAATGAAAGAAATAATATCAATGATAGATGCTGATACAAATGCTTTTAATGATTATATGATAGCAATGAAAATGCCAAAGAAAACTGATGAGGAAATTAAACAGAGAGAGATGAAAATGCAGGAAGGAATAAAGAAAGCCGTGGAAGTTCCTCTTAAAGTGATGAGAACAGGAAATGCTTGCTGGGATACTATGACGGAAATTGCAAAGATCGGGAATATTTCTTCAAAGAGTGATTTGGAAGTCGGTGCTAAGATACTTGAAACGGGAATTTGGGGAGCGTTTAAAAATGTTGAAATAAATCTTCCGCAGGTTACAGATGAGAAGTTTAAATCAAATGTTTTAAAAGAATGTAATGTGATACTTAAAAACTCTGAGAAAAAGTTTTCAGAAGTTTGTGACATTTTGAGTAAAAGATAATTTTTCAAAACTGTATTTTCCCCGAAAAATAAATTATGGATAAAGAAATAAAATCATTGTTTAATGATGAACTCTTAAATGATTTAAAAAAACAATCGGGGATAAAAAATGAACTGAGATTATTAAGAGGATTTGAAAATTTAGTTTATGAATTTGAGGAAAACGGGAAACCATATATATACAGAGTTTCTCATACACAAAGACGGACACGAGATGAAATTAAAGGTGAAATAGAATTTCTCAGTTTTTTGTATAATAATGAAATTCCGGTTTCAAGAGCATTAACTTTTAAAAATTCCTCTGAAATTTCTGAGGTTTTTAAGAAGGATAAAAACGGGAATGAAATAAGTTTTGCAGGAGTAATATTTGAGAAGGCAAAAGGTACTAAACCTGACAAAGATAAATTCACGGGAAGTGTAATTAGAAAAGTTGGTGAGGTTACAGGGTTGATGCATAAGTTAACACAAGAATTTATACCTTCAGACGAGAAGTTCAGAAGGCAGACATGGGAAAAAGATTATATACATTTAGCGAACAATAATTTTGAAGATTCGGATATAAATATACGGAATAAATGGGATGAAAATTTTTCATCATTAAAAAATATAAAATTAGATGGTGAACACTGTGGGTTGATTCACACTGATATACACGCGGGAAATTTTTTTGTTGATGAGGATGAAAACATAACAATTTTTGATTTTGATGATTGCTGTTATTACTATTTTGTAAATGATATTGCTATGTCAACGTATTATTATGTTATGATGGAAAAATCAAAAAAGGATAAAACAGAAAAAGCAAAATTTTTTCTAAATGAATATTTAAACGGATATAATAAAGTATATAACGCACAGGAAAGTTGGTTTAAATATTTTCCACTTATGCTTAAACAAAGAGAGTTTGTAGTTTATTTAGTATTGAAACGGACTATGGATGAGGCGTGGCTGAATGGTGATGGTAAAGAATTTATGAATGAGTATAAATTTAATTTGGAAAATGATATTCCTTATTTGAATGAAGATTTAACAGTTTAACTTTTTACAATAATTATTAGTAAATCTAATAGAATTGGCTCAGGAAAAAAATAATAAGACCGGAGATTTAGCATCAAGAGTAGTAACATACTTTGCTTTTTCTGTTTTTGGCAAAAATACTATTGATGAGATACTTTGGGATATTGCAAAAAATTTAATTTCTGAGTTAGGATTTGAAGACTGTGTAATATATTTGACGGATGAAAGCGGAGAATATCTTGAACAAAAGGCAGCGTATGGAAATAAAAACCCTATTTCATTTGAAATTGATAACCCGATAAAAATTTCCTTAGGTCAAGGGATTGTCGGTTGGGTTGCGAAAACGGGAATACCTGAAATTATAGATGATGTAACTAAGGATGAAAGATATATAGTTGATGATCAGACGAGACTATCAGAGATAACAGTTCCGATTATATATGAAGGTAAAGTTATAGGTGTAATAGATTCTGAACATTCAGAAAGAGAATTTTTTACATCGGAGCATTTAAATATTCTTACGATAATTGCTTCGCTTGCTTCCAATAAAATAGGAAAGACTATAGCAAATGATAAACTGAGAAAACTCAATGCAGAACTGGAGCAAAGAGTAAAAGAACGGACAAAGGAACTTGAGGAACTTAACAATGAAAAAGATGAAATTTTTCAGATTGCTGCTCACGATTTAAAAAATCCTTTAACGGGGATAATACTTCAAGCGAATAAACTTAAAAGAAAATTTGATAATATTGAGCCGGTTAAACTCAAAGAAACTGCTGAATTAATTGAAAAGACAGCGGAGAGGATGAAAGAGATTATAGTTACATTGCTTGATGCAAATGCGATAGAAACCGGTAATGTAAATTTAAAACCGGAGAAAATTAATTTAAACAATGTTGTATATAACGTAATAAATGAAAACACTGATAAGGCAAAGAAGAAAAATTTAAATATAAAATTCGATATATTATCACCTTCAAATATTATAAAAGCAGATGAAAAAATACTTCATCAGATATTGGATAATTTAATTTCGAATGCCATTAAATTCAGCCCCGAGAAAAAAAATATTTTTATAAAAGTTTATTCAGAAAACGATAAGAGTGTAATTGAACTTATAGATGAAGGTCCCGGTTTTACAAATGATGACCTTTCTAATCTTTTTGTTAAGTTTAAAAAATTAAGTGCAAAACCAACAGGAGGAGAAAACTCAACAGGATTGGGGCTTGCGATAGTAAAAAAATTAGTTGAGTTACAAAAAGCAGAATTGACGGCGGGTAATGAACCCGGCAAAGGTGCCAAGTTTATTTTAAAATTTAATAATTCAATATGAAACAAATAATTTTATTTTTTTTAATAATGTTTTCAAGCGGTATATATGCACAAACAACAAACAATAAAGTTTGCTGTGATGAAAATAAAACTGAAGCAACAGGAATGTTTGCAAAATTCAGTGATGAAAAAGAGTTCAGAGATAAACATCCTGACCCGTTAAAAATAAATTACGATGATCATAAAGGAGAAATGATTAAATTTCTAACATCGGATGGAAAAGACGGAAACGGATATTTCATAAAAGGAACTTCCGACAAATGGTTACTTGTATTTCATGAGTGGTGGGGATTAAATGATTATATAAAAAAAGAATCAGATAAATTCAGTGAATCATTTCCGGGTGTAAACATTTTAGCAGTTGATTTATATGACGGTGCTATTGCTACAACGAGAGAAGAAGCACAGAAACTTGTTCAGGGTTTGAATAAAGACAGAGCGATTACAATTATCAATGGTGCTTTTAATTACGGAGGCAGTGAGTCAAAGTTTGGAACAATTGGCTGGTGTTTGGGAGGAACATGGAGTTGTCAGGCAGCAATTGAAGGAGGAGATAAAGTTGATGTATGTGTGATTTTTTACGGTGCACCTGAAGAGAATAAGGACAGATTAAAATTATTAGATGCACCTGTATTAATGATTCATCCATTGAAGGATAAATGGATTAATCAGGATATGATGGATAAGTTCAGTGCGAATATGAAAAGTTTGGATAAAAAATTTGAGATATTGACTTATGATGCAGATCACGGGTTTGCGAATCCAAGTTCACCAAATTTTAATAATAAAGAAGCCAATGAATCATGGCTAAAAGTGAAAGAGTTTTTAGAAAAAAATTTAGTAAATTAATTTTTCTTGTTTTTACCAAAAAGTAAAACAAGATAAATAAATAACAATAATCCACCAATAAATAAAATATAAGGCAAACAGGTTTTCATAAATAAAATTAATTAATATATAATGGAAGATAAATTACTAAAAAAATATTATGATGTTATAATTCAAAGTGCATTGAATCTATACGAAGGTCAATCATTGTTTATAGGTTGCGGAGTTAAAAATTATGATTTCGGAATTAAACTTGCGGAAGCAGCATATCAATACGGATTAAAATATGTTGATGTGATGTTCGGTTCTGATTTTGTTAAAAAAGCAAGAATTGATAACAACAGGAATAATGAATTTCTTGAGTTCATACCAAATTATATGCTGACGAGAAGTTATGAAATGTTATCGAATGACTGGGCGATGTTAAAAATAGATAATGTTGATGAGATAGACGTACTCAAAGGAATTGATCCGACAAAAATGGAAGTTTTATCGAAAAAAGAATTTTCGACTTTTACCAGACAATCACAAAGCACAGTTGGATTTCATCATCAGTGGTGTATTGTAACTCCACCGGGAAAAAATTGGGCAAAACTTGTGACCGGAATTGAAAATGAAGATGAGGCAATTAAAAAACTTGAAGAGAGTTTAATAAAAATATTAAGACTTGATACTGAAGACCCTGTGAAAGCATGGAAAGATCATGCGGATAAACTCAGTGTTAGGGCGAAGATTTTATCAGAATTAAATCTTGATAAATTGCATTTTGAAACAGACGGAACAGATTTGATAATCGGACTGAACAATGAAGCATTATGGAAAGGCGGATATGGAAAAGCAAATAACGGAAGAAATTTTATTCCTAATTTACCGACGGAAGAAATTTTTTCAACTCCTGATTTTACAAGAACATCCGGAAAAGCAAAAGTAACAAAGCCGGTAAAAGTTCTTGAGACACAACTGAATGGAATTTGGTTTGAATTTAAAGACGGAAGGGTTATAAATTACGGTTGTGATAATAACAAAGAAATTCTTGATAAATTTTTCAGTATAGATGAAGGTGCAAAATATTTAGGAGAAGTTGCATTAGTGGATAAGAGTTCTAAGATTTTTGAAAGCGGATTAATCTTTAATAATATTTTATATGATGAGAATGCTGCTTGTCATATTGCACTTGGAAGAGGATTTTCTGCATTAATAAAAGACGGTAACAAACTTACAACACCAGAGTTACTAAAGAAAGGCGGATGTAATTTTTCATTAGTGCATACAGATTTTATGATTGGCTCGAGTAATATAAATGTAACAGGTTATGACAGAAAAGGTAATACAGTAAAAATTATTGAAAATGGTTCATTTGTAATCGGATAAAATTATTTTATCATTTAATTATTTTATAAGAGTCATTTTTTTGAACTGTTTATCGTCAGGCGTTGATAATTCATAAAAATAAATTCCTGAAGATAAATTTTCAGATTTGAATTGAAAAGAATAGTTACCGGAGTTTAATACCCCGCTGTATAATTGTTTGATTAATTTTCCATTGATATCATAAATATTCAGAGTAGTCTTTCCTGTTTTATTTATTGAAAAATTTATATTAGTTTCCGGATTAAAAGGATTCGGAAAATTCTGATGTAAAATATTTGAAACCGGGATTTGTGTATTTATTTTTTGAATGTTAACGCCACCGTTTTGAGTTTTTAAAATCTTTCCACTGAAACCTGCGATAAACCCTACATTTGAATTTACAAAATCTATTCCCATTAGATATTGATTAGCGTGAACAAGTTGTCTTGTCCAGTTCAGACCTGCGTTTTCAGTTTTAAATAAATATCCGTCATTTCCACATACAAAACCTGTCTGGTTATTCGTGAAATAGAGTGATCTTAATGGAATTTCAAAACCCGTTGAATAAATATTCCATGTCAATCCGTAATCAATTGATTTTGCAATATGACCGTTATATGAACACAGATAAACAAAATTATTTTCAGAAAATACATTTGAGAAAAAATAATTGGTATCATTATATTGTTCACTCCAGTTCACTCCCCCATTAGTTGTTTTTAAAATTCTTTTTCCGGAAGCATAACCCGTTTCAGAATTTAAAAAAGATATTCCCGTAAGTATATTATTATTTATAGTACACACCAAACTCCAGTTATTACCGCCATTTGTTGTTTTATAACAGACACCTGAATTGCCTGAACTGCCTGCAGAGAAACCGGTGAGTTCGTTAATCATAATAACAGAATATAAATTTGAGTTTGTAATCTGTAAAACATTTTGCCAGTTTTCTCCCGCGTCAGTGGTTTTTAAAATTAATCCATTTCCATTAAACACACCACCGCAAACAAAACCTGTAGTCAAATTTAAAAAATTTATATTATATAAATCAAAACCAGTTCCGGAATTTTTATTTTCCCAGTTCACACCTGAATTAATAGATTTTAAAATTACACCACCTGAACCGCAGACGAGAACAATATCCTGCGAGATAACAGAAACTGAGAATAAATTAGTTGTTATACCTGAATTTAAATTCTTCCATCCGGATTGAGAAAATACATTAGTACTAAACGCAAGAAGAAAAATTAAATATTTTATCATTTTATTATTTTATAAGAGTCATTTTTTTAGTTTCCGATTGTGAACCGTTTTTCAAGACGTAAAAATAAATTCCCGAAGGTAAATTCTTTCCGTTAAAATTAAATTCATATACACCTTGTGTTAATTTTTGATTTACAAGAGTTTCTATTAATTTACCTGATAAATCATAAACAGATAAATTAGTAATATCCTGATTGTTCATAACAGAAAATTTAATTTTTGTTTCAGGATTAAAAGGGTTTGGATAGTTTTGATTTAATAAAAATCCATTTGCGGTTTCATTTCCCAAAGTAAAAATTCCTACTGTAGCGGTATCATTTCTCAACAGTAATCTATCATACCCGTCATTAGCAACTCTTCTTCTGTGAGCCATATATAAATCGGGAAGCAAATCACCATTTAAATCCGCAAGTTTCAGGGCGAGAGATTCAACCAAAGTTTCAGCCGGCATAATCTCGGAAGTTGCATCTTCAAATATTCCCTGCCCGTTGTTTCTATATGCTCTCACGACCATATTAGAAAATGAAATGGAAACGAACATATCCAAATCACCATCAAAATCGAAATCATAAAAAACTGCATCCGTAGTATGCTCAAATTCAAAAGGTAATCTTGTGGAAGATTCATCTGCAAAAAATCCCTGACCATTATTAATTAATAATCTGTCAGTTCTATTGAAGCCGGGTCTGAAGGCAACATTAGAAAAGAAAATATCCAAGTCACCGTCATTATCAACATCACCAAGAGTTACCTTACGAGTTTCTTCAACACCGGAAACAGTCAATCTCATATCTGACTGATCAGTAAAAACACCCGAACCATTATTCATAAAAATTTTATTACCTGTTTCATTGCCCCAAACGAGATCTAAATCACCGTCATTATCCAAATCACCTGCTTTAATATCCTGAGGAGTCATTTCTGTCAACGGCATTCTTGCAGAAGTTTCATCTCTGAAAGTAGCATTACCGTTATTAATCAATACTCTTGGAAGCGAAGGCGGGCTTGGATTTCCTGGTGCCATTAAACCCATTATAATATCTTTAAATCCGTCATTGTTCAAATCAATGACAAGCAAAGCATTTGAAATTCCATTTGGAATTACACCTGCCTGCATAGTAAAAACACCCTGACCGTTATTTAAATAAAATTCATGAACGGCATTATCTTCGCTTCCAAAAATAACATCAATATCTCCGTCATTATCAAAATCCGCTACACCTATATCTTCACTGTCAAAATTATATTGAGGAAGTCTTCCGATAGTCCCGTCAGTAAAAACCCCTGCCCCGTTATTTAGTAATAATTTATTCGGAGTAAATTCTCTGGCAAGTAAAACATCTAAATCTCCGTCATTATCAATATCGGCAGTTTCGATATCCATCGAAGCCCCTTGAACAATATTCAAAGGTAAGTTTTGATCGCTTACATCTCTGAAATACAGAGAACGGTCGTTTAAATTGTCAGAGAAAGCACCGGATTTGAAAATGATGAAAGAAGTTAATAATAAACCGGGAATTATAAAGAATAATTTTTTCATAATTATTTAATAAATAAAATTTTAAACCTGTTTAATTTTTTTACGTTAAAATAATACAAAAGACTTAAAAAAGAATATGAATATTTATGATGATTCATATAT
>ERZ761607.848-NODE-848-length-44158-cov-7.584767_pt1 | contig 44158 bp, 47 predicted proteins | sample MGYA00511164_ERZ761607 | MGnify/ENA primary metagenome ERZ761607 (study PRJEB28899, sample SAMN02445080) | bioreactor sludge metagenome | biome: EBPR sludge | place: Australia: Brisbane, Thorneside Wastewater Treatment Plant | collected 2011-06-22 ...
CATAGTCACCCAACTGGTAGCCTTGACGATCCATCTCGTCAGCAAGTGGTTGTTTTAATGCGGGACGCTGTTCGCCTGCGAGAATATTTGTATCATACACGCCCCAACAGCGCATCGGCATTCCGTTTACCTGGGTAGGGAAGTCCCACACATACCCTGCGATGTTATCGGGAACGGGGAAGAAATCGAAAATAGCGACCCCCTCCCGTCCTCCTCCAAATCCCTTGGGTTTGTGGGAGGACGGGAGGGTTGTAGGAGTCAACACCTCCAATACCCTGGCTGTGTATACCGGGTCCTGCGGCAGGATGCTTCGACGGGTAATGCCATTCGACCCGTCTGCACCGATGACGACTTTTGCGGTAAGTGTCCCCTGGTTGGTGTCGACAGTCACAGAATCGGCGTCCGGTCGTATCTGCTTCACCGTCACCCCCTGCCAAATCTCCAATCCTCTCATCTCTGCTTTTCCTGCCAGCCAGTGATCGAACTCATTCCTTCGCACGACGCGCAAAGCATGTCGTTTTGGCATACGCACCCGCAAGCCCTTCCCGCCAAAATCAAAACGGATCTCGCTCGAGGTGACATTGGGGACTTCGTTCACATCCAAGCCGAGGGCTTCGAGGATTCTTTCTGCATCAATGACCAGCCCGCCTGCGCAAAGTTTCGGGCGTGGATAATGTTCTTTTTCGAGAATCAGGATTCGGGGGGTGAGATGCGGGGCGAACTTCGCGAGATGAAGCGCGGTCGAGAGTCCGCTCGGTCCACCGCCGATGATGAGGATGTCATACTTTGTCATATCGTGCTTAAGCATATCCCCATTTTGCCAGAAATCATCAAGACCCGACAGGTTTTCTGAAAACCCGTCGGGTCTTGATGATTCAATCCGCCGCAACCGGTGCTTGGACGGCTTCGACCTTGCCGCGCCAGAAAAATGTCCAGTACATAAAGACAGAAATCGTGTACAAGACGATTGTCCCGATGAAGGAGGGACCGAATCCGTATTTAACTTGCAGCCAGCCGCTGATGGTAGGGCTGAACGCCCAGCCGAAATTCCATGCCATGCTGGTCAGACTCGCCACGGTCGCCCGCCCTGAAGGCTCGACGTGTTCCATGACGAATGCTTGATAGACCGGGCTACTCATGTTCATCAATGCCAGGCGGATATAGTATGTCGCCGCTCCAACCCAGAAGATGGGCGAAAATCCGAGCAGGATGAGAAAGGGTATCGACAATGCCTGCGAAATGACAACGAGTTGTATCTTTCCAGTTCGTTCAGCGAGGGGAGGCGCGGCAAGCAAACCGATGCCCATTGCAAGGGAGCCCCAAGCGAACAATGCGCCAATGACCGGGTCGGGTTGGTGGTGGACAACGCGAAAGAAAACGTTCATAAAGGGCATGATTAATCCTGCTCCGAGTGAGGTGAGAAGCATTGGCAGGATGAATTTGACCAGCATGCCCGGGTGTTTTGAAGCAAATTCAAATGGAGCGAAAACCGCCCTCTGTCCGCGTGAGATTTTAGGGGAAGAGATGAACATCAGTGGCAGGATCGCCGCAACTGCAAAGACACCTGCCACGAGTATGGAATTTCCATAAGCGTGACTGCTGGTCGCCGGGAAGTTCCCCGCATTCCCCATCCAGGTGGGAAGGTAGCCGCCGATCCAGTTGCCAATGGAAGCCATTGTCATGGTCAGACCCTGCCCAAAGCTAAAGAGGTAGGTCCGTTCCTTCTCGTCACTGTTTTCCATCAGGAAGGGAGACATCGTCACACCGGCAAGGCTTTGTGCCAGTCCCGATACCACGTTCATGGCGTAGAGTGAGGTTTCCGTCTGCCAGACCGCCATGGCGAGGATGGCTGTTGCCAGCAACGCGCTTGAAAGAACGAGCGAGTTTTTTCGCCCGATGGTATCCGCGAGGTAACCCATTGGCAATGCGGCGATCAATGCAACGAAACTGCTGGTGGTGATGAGATTGCCCAACACAGATTCGTCGAAGCCGAGGCTGAGGGCGTAGAAGTTGAAGATGAGCCGGAAGACGCCCATCACCGCGCCGGTGATGATGACGTTAAGAAGATAAAGCCGCGCATTCGGTTTGAATGCGCGGATGTGGGAGAGATATTCTCCAAAAATGCTTAATGGTTTGCGGGGTTTTGATGTTTGTATATTCATGCCATTTCTTTGGTCGTTTCGCCTTGGAGAAAGGCGCTCAGGTTTTGGTACACGGCTTCGATGGCTTGCTTGCGCGCCGTATACCGGTTTTCTTCATGCAGGAGAGAGAGTTCCACCAACCCTGCGAGGCGCAGTTCCCTGAGATGGTGGGTGACGGTGGGCGGGCGGAGTTGGAGTTTGCGCGCGATCTCTGAGGGAGTCAGGTTCTCACTGGTGAGGTAGCGCATGATCTTGAGGCGGGTCGGGTCGGCTAACGCTTTGAGCGAACGCACGAGCGCATCAGGCACGATCTCGCCGGGGACGACGGACATATCCGCAGGGCGCGCGCCGAACGCCAGCAGCATGGTATCGCGGTTGAATTTTTCGAAGAAGACCAGCGGCGTGGTCCAGAAGGCGGGGGCGATGATGAAGGTCCTGGCGTTGAATTCGTCTCCGAGTTGCAGCCCTTGTGAAATCTCGGTGAAAAGCTCTTCGAAACTCACAGTGTAAGATAACGCTTGGGCACGTTCCAAGGCAGCCCGCAGCGCGGGTTCGATGCGTTTTTCCTCCTCTTCGAAAAATGCCTCATAATATGATTGGAGAGCGGAGAAGAACGCTTCCCCCAGTTCGGCGGGGCGGCTCCACCAACCCAATGCCGCTTCTGTCTGTTCGCGCTTGATCGAGCCGTGTTTGTGTGAGAAAAGTTTGTGGAAAAAGTCGACATCGGCGGCGGTGAATTTTCCTTTGGCGGCAATGCGCAGAAGGATTTCCTTGTAGGTCTTTCGTTTCTTCTCCTCTTCGGGGTCATCACATTCGTCTTCGTCGCGGACGCTGTAGAGTTCAATCATTCGCTTGGCAGCGGGGATCTGTTTGAGCGCCCATAACGCGCTGATCGAGTCTTTGGGGGCGGGCAGGTGGTGAATCCATTTAAGCGGGACACCCAACAAAGGATATAACTCCTCCAGCAGCTTTCGTTCTGCCGCCGGGATGCGTGCGCGGACACTGGCGGCGTAGGATGGGCGGATGCCGAAATAATCTGGTTCGGTCAGGACATGAAGGCTGACGAATAATTCATAGGCGGTGCCGAAATCCCAAACGATGGTGGGGGAGGAGTTTGTCATGGGTTTCTCCGGGAAAAATAAAATCCCTGGTGACAGTCATAGCGTGGACTGTCACCAGGTCTTGGAGGAGTTATCTTTGTCTTTTGAGTTTCCTGCCGATGGAGATCAGGGTCTCGCTGGTGTTTTTGTCGATGGTTTCGTTGAAGGGTGGCACATGCTTGAAAAGTGTGCCAAGCGTGATGAGCGTCTGACCGGTCTGGCGGGTGAAAATGCCCCGGGCTGTGGGTTTGGCTTCGGCGAGGTCTGAGGCGGATGTCGATTTTATCTTTTCCATAATTGGTTCTTCATATGTCGTAATGGACATGGTCTCCTCTCTCTCTAAAGGGACGGTTAGGCGGACGGCTGATTTAGGTGATTATCTAATTAGATGATAGTCTAAGTTAGATGGTTTGTCAAGTTAAAAACTGGTGGCAACCTCGGTCAATTTTGCTGGGAGAGGCTAAAGCCCCGATAATTGAGAAAATCCGGGATAAACGTTTTCCGGGTTGGAGGGTTGTAACCCTTGAAAGGACGGAACCATGAAGCGCAAAATTTTGGCGGGTCTTTTGATCGGCATCAGTTCCATTTTTCTCTTAGGCAGCCTGACAGGGTGCATCCTTGCCTGGGTGTATAACGAGCCGTTGACTCTCGAAGCCACAACCCGCCTTGGCGAGGTGGAGACTCAGCTGACGCAGATCCAAACCGATCTGCGCATGGCTAAGGAGGAGGTCGAACGCGCCCTAAGGATGATCCAATCGGCGGAGGATGCACTGGCATCGCTCACCGAAAAAGCCACCAGCGCGAAAGACGCGTTGGAGGAAGTCAATCAGACTCTCGACGAAGAACTTATCCCCGGTTTGGAAGATACGCGTGCGAGGATCACCGAAGTCCGTGCTGTGTTGGTGGATCTGCGCGATGCCCTGAAGCAATTGAATTCCCTGCCGTTCGTCAACTTCGACGTGCCCGGCGACGAACTGCTGGCGGAGATCATCACAGGCGTGGATTCGTTGGACACCGAGATCGCCGATGTGCAGGAGATCGCCCAGCGCGCCTCGGTCTTCATCAACGATACCTCTTATCTGCTCGGCGGTGATTTCCAAACCACCAAAGAAAATTTGCAGACATTGCTCGAAGTTCTCGAAGGATATGACTTAAAACTAACCGACTGGCTTGCGCAGGTGCGAAATTTAAAAGACTCCACCCCTGGCTGGATCGATAGCGCCTCCCTCTCCCTTTCAGTTATTCTTGCCTGGTTTGCCTTTTCTCAACTCGGGTTGATTCTGCACGGACTGGCGATCTGGCGCGGCGAAAATCCGTGGGAGGGGTTTGGGAGATTTAAAAAGGCAGGCATATAATGCTTGCCTTGCATCGTTAACAGTAAGTAAATTTTGAGCTTACCCACAAAATAAAACAAGCGCATGGTTTTGATCCATGCGCTTGTTTTGCCGGCATACTATCTCCCTGGCCAGGGAATCTCTGCCGGGCCCGCGTATCCGTGCTTTTCCTGGACGTATACCCGTCCGCGAGAGGGTTCGGCGCAGCCTTCCTGATCGGTAAAGGTGATCTCAGGGATGCGCGAGCCGAGAGTGTCGAAGTAGATCTCGCCATCCTTGCAGTACCAGATCTCGACGATGTAGGGAAACATGTTTTCGTCTTCGTACTTACCCGGGCTGACGAGGACTTCCGCCCATTTGATCTTTATTTCGTCGCCTGTGCGCTCGGCGGTCAAAACAGTGGTGGGACCGTAATACGGAGAGACGGGGATCTTATACCCAGTGGGATACACAATACGAAGAGACTCGATGTTTGCGCCGTTCTCGATGGCGACCTGGGTCGAATCCAGCCAGCAGTCTTGTGTTCCATTCTCCACCAGCACCCAGTTGTTCTTGCCTTCGGTACGGCCAAGTAAGCGGATGGGTGTATTGATATTGAACGCGATCAAGTAGAGGTAATTCTTGCCGGGACCGTAACGACAAATGATCTTTTCTACACTGACTTTGGCTTTCAGGCTTTCAACGGGAATTGGGGTGGCGGTAGGGTTGGGAGTCTCCGTTGGTGGGATGGGGCTGGGAGTGAAGGTCTCAGCGGGGAGGGGGGTGGCGGTGAAAATTGCCGGGATTAATGAAGGCTCTGCGGCGACAGTGACAGGCTCAGGCGCTGGAGTCGAAGCGGGCGCGCAAGCGGTCAACAGGAACAGGATGCAGATGAAGGTCAGGATGCGGGTCATGGTCATTTCATTCCTAAAGTTGGATTTCGGCAATTGTACCGAATAATCTTTCATTCCCAATGGTGAGAGACTTTTCATAATCGACGAAAATAATTCGTTATAATCCCAGACCATGGACTACATGAACTCGAGACGCGACCTGCCCAGACAGATCCTTGCAGCCCTAATTGGCGGATTCATCTTGTTTATCGGCATCGTCCTGATGTGGACGATCGTTTATCAACTTGCAAATGCCGGGCGTATCTTTCCCGGAGTGAGCGTGGCGGGGGTGGACCTTTCAGGACTCTCGCGGGGTGAGGCAGCGTTGAAATTGAGCCAGACTCTTTCATACGCCTCCACAGGAAAAATATTGTTCCGCGACGGCGATAAAGTTTGGGTGGCTTCGCCGGTCGAGCTGGGAATGGTCTTCGACCCGACAGCCAGCGCCAACGTGGCATATGCGCACGGACGTGAAGGCGGATTGTTTGGTGCTTTGTCATCACAGATTCGCGCCCGCGGACTTGGTGCGGACGTGCCGCCGGTGATTCTCTTCGATCAGCGTGTGGCGTATGCTTATTTGCAAAATATCGCGGTCCAAGTCGATCAGCCGGTCGCTGAGGCGGTTTTGCGCGTGGAGGGGACGAATGTGATTTCGGAACCGGGTCGATTGGGAAGGTCTTTGAACCTCGACGCGACCCTGATCTACCTCGGAGCGCAATTGCAAAGTTTTCGCGACGGTGAAGTTCCGCTTGTGATCGGCGAAACCGCACCGCGCATGTTGGATGTGACCGCGCAGGCGGAACAGGCGCGAATCATGCTCAGCCAACCCTTCACCATGAACTTGCCGAATGCCGGAAGCGGCGAGACCGGTCCTTGGACATTCGATGTGCCTGTGCTGGCAAATATGCTTGTGACGACCTTTGTCGCAGACGCGAACGGGGTGCCGCAAGTGCAGGTCGGTTTGGATGAAAAGGAGTTGCGCAAGTCGCTCGGTGATTTGAAAGTGGTCGTGGACCGTCAGCCTCGTGATGCACGATTTGAGTTCAACGACTCCACCGGGCAGATCGAAGCGATCTCCTCCTCCACCGTTGGGCGTGAGATGGATGTGGAAGCCAGTATCGATGCCGTCAATGCGGCTTTGCAGCGCGGTGAGCACAGCGTAAACCTTGTGGTGGCGGAAGAACAGCCGGCCGTATCAGACCAGGCGATTGGTACCGATCTGGGCATAGTGGAATTAGTCGCTACACAAACGACATACTTTTATGGTTCGAGCGAGGCACGGATTCAGAACATCGTCACGGCGGCTTCGCAGTATCACGGCTTGCTCATTGCTCCCGGCGAAATTTTTTCAATGGGCAGCGTGTTGGGCGATGTCAGTCTCGAGAACGGTTATGCCGAAGCGCTCATCATCTACGGTGGGCGCACCATCAAAGGCGTGGGCGGCGGTGTGTGTCAGGTCAGCACCACGCTCTTCCGAACCGTGTTCTTTGCAGGTTTCCCGGTGATCGAGCGTTATTCACATGCATATCGAGTCCCGTATTATGAAATGGACGCGAGCGGACATGTCGACACTCAATTCGCAGGGATGGATGCTACAGTGTACTTCCCACTGGTCGATTTCAAGTTCCAGAACGACACGCCTCATTGGATGTTGATGGAGACTTACGTCAATGTCGGCGCGCGCACATTGACCTGGAAAATCTATTCCACGTCCGATGGACGTTCCATCACCTGGGAGACGACTGGTCCGCAAAATGTCGTTGCCCCGCCGGAGACGGTCTTCGAAGAAAACCCGGAATTGGATGCCAACGAGATCAAGCAGGTCGATTACGCCGCCGAAGGCGCGGATGTGACCGTCACCCGCACGGTCTGGCGCGGAGGCTTGGTATATTTCACCGATCAGATTCAGACTCATTATGAACCCTGGGCGGCAGTTTGTCAGTTCGGTCCCGGGTCAGATAGTCCCAAGAAACTTGCGCGGAAGAACGAGATCTGTAATGTTAGTTCGTAGCAAGGAGCGCAAAGTCTTCTGACTTTGCATTTCAAAAGACGGGAGACGTCGTGGCATCACGTGCCGCTTCGGACTCCGAATCCTGCATGGTACAATTTTTCCCTGAACAAGGAGAAACAATGGTAAGCACCGAATTACTTGAAATACTGCGTTGTCCCAACTGTGTGCGCGAAAAAGAAGGTTTGCTCTCGCTCTATAAAGACTCATGGCTCATTTGCAAGGATTGCGGGCGCAAGTATCCGATCGTCGATGATATTCCCGTCATGTTGATCGATGAGGGTGACAAATGGGTCGCCACGGCGCAGGATGCCCTGCCCGTCCCTCCCCCTGCCAAATAGATGAACGACCCGTTGGTGGAACTGACGTCCGGGGACGATGAACGGGCGGAAAGCGCCATTCCCGCTATCGTAAAGATGGGAGCGGCGGCGATTCGCCCATTAATGGAGCTTGCCCGCTCCGGCGATCTTGACTCACGCTGGTGGGCGGTTCGTGCCCTCGCCGCTTCGCATCACGTGCGGACCTCGGACCTGATCCCCTTCCTGGCAGATTCCAATCCTGAAGTTCGAGCCGCCGCCGCATTAGGTCTCTCCCACCATCCCGGTGCGGATGCGCTCCCGGCCTTGGTAAAAACTCTGGGAGACAGCGACCCGCTCACGGCGGGGCTTGCGGCGAATGCCCTCGTCAAATTGGGAAAACCGGCCGTGGAGAGTCTGATCGAAGCGGCAAGGGAAGGCGATCCAAGAATTCGCATCCTTGCATTGCGGGCGCTTACGGAGCTCAAGGATCATCGCGCCATCCCCGTCATGATGAAATGCATCGAAGAGAATTCGGCCGTGCTGAGCTATTGGGCGCAGAAGGGCTTGGACCGGCTTGGGCTGGATATGGTATATATTAAGCCCTGAGGTAATGAAGTAAATGGATAGATTTGAGTTTCTGAAGAAGATCAAGATCGGCCGCCCATCGATTGGGCAGGTCATTTTTTGGGTGGCGACGATTGCTCTTGCGGTCACTGCATATGTGATGGTGGGCGATTTTACGCAATGCTGGACCTTTACCGAACTGCCCGGCATCCCACCCGCACAATGCGGCGTAGAAGCCACAAGTGATGGTCCAGTGATCGCTGAAGGCACGGCAGCTCCAGGTGAACTGCCCCCCGCGCCTGATGTCATTCCCGATGCGGCGGCCCTGCCGCCTGCCTGGGATGGCGCCAGCCGCATCAATATCCTGTTCATCGGTCTGGATGCGCGCGACCTGGAGGCAAACCAGGGACCACCGCGCACCGACTCGATGATCCTGTTCACCATCGATCCTGTTTCAAAATCCGCTGGTATGTTGTCCATCCCGCGTGATATGTGGGTGAATATCCCCGGTTTTGGCTACAGCCGCATCAATACGGCTTACCCGAGCGGCGAAGGTGCCCAATTGCCAGGCGGCGGACCGGGGCTCGCCATGAAGACCGTTTCACAGTTCATCGGCGTGCCTGTCGATTATTACGTGCAGGTCGATTTCAACGTCTTTACCCGTATGGTGGATGAACTTGTAAAGATCGGTGGATGCATCTATGTAACCCCAACCGAAAAAATGACCCTCGACCCCGTGGGCAGTGGAACGGATCACATCGTCATCACCCCTGGCGGTGAGCGCAGGTTGTGCGACGGCTGGAAGGTACTTGCCTATGCCCGTAACCGCAAAACCTCAGGCGGCGATGCGGACCGTGCTAGGCGCCAGCAGGAAGTGGTATTGGCATTGCAAGCCATCATCATCGAACCGGAGAATTTCCCCAAGTTCATTTCCGCTGCGCCCGGGTTATATAACGAACTCTCTTATGGCATTAAGACCAATATGGCGTTCGACGATGCCATTAAACTGGCAATCCTCGGCAAGGACATCCAGCCGGACAGCGTCAAGACCGGCGTGATCGACCCACAACAGGGCATGGCGATCTTCGATAAGACCATCCTCGGGGGGGAGGAAGCCAGCATTCTCAAGCCTGTGATGGACAAGATCCGTGTTTTGCGCGATGAAATTTTTACCACCACTGGTCCCACCAGCCCGGTGGCCGTGCCCATCGGCTATACCGATATTGGCTTGATCACACAGGCAATGGCAGGTGAAGAAGCCCGTGTGCGCGTGATGGATGGGACATTCACCCCCGGGCTCGACCAGAGAGCCGCAGGCGTTTTCCAATCCTATGGCATGACTGTCACTGAAGTTGCCGCTTCGCCCGAGGTTTACAGTCAGACGGTCATCGTTGTTTATGGTCCGAAGCTTTACACCATCAAGTGGCTGCAAGGCACCTTTGGGCTTTCCGACCGGCAGATACGCTTCGTGCCTGACCCCTCACAGACGGTCGATATCGAAATTCGCATTGGTTCGGATATTGCAGGGACCATCCCGTAATTCAATTCTACGAATCTAAAACTCACCTGCGAAACCGCAGGTGAGTTTGTTTTTAAAGGCATCTGATGTTTTACTTTACCCTGTCAACGTGCTGCGGAACCAGTCGCCGATCAGCCAATATTTGAAATCTGCGCCCTGGTTGCATTGAATGCCGCCGTAGACGCCGTAGATCAAAGCCACCAGCGGCATGGCGCTGATGATGCATGCAAACGGAATACAGATCAATCCGATGATGACCGCGCTCAATGCACCTGTGATCGTCCAGGCGATGCCTGACAAAACCCCGCCGCCGACCCACCAGACCAATTGAAAGACCAGCGCCTGGAGGGATTGATACGCCACATATCTTGAACGGTCCTTGTACATAAAATAGATTACAAGTGGCACTGCCGGACCTAAAAACCCGGTCACCAAATTCGCCAAAACACCCAAGTGTGCAAACATTGCCCACTGGCGTTCTTCCTGCGGATTAAGAGGGGCGGGCGGTTGTTGAGGTGTGTATTCACTCATGGTATTCTCCTTTTATTCGGTGAGTTTATCACGTCACATACGAATGGACTGATTACAAGGTTGCTGGGCGTGCAAGCAAAGGTTGTCAGCGGTCGTGGCTCAAGCCACCGTCCGCCAGGGCAGGTGTGTGTAGGGAGCAAATTAACTGACCTGTTCTGATTGCACAAGGCTGTTGACGTACCCGAACTTGAGAACAAAAAAAAGACCCGCAATCAAATGCGGGTCTTTTTCAATTGAAGCCGGATTATGCCCAGCCCTGGTTGTGAATGAAGTCGGTGATGACCGGGATGCGGATATCTTGTCCCTGGTATGCCTGATAAGCCCACCAGAGAAGCGCAAAGGCGAGAATGCTGCCACAGCCGAGAGTGACCGCGGAGATGATCGAGATCGCGAGCGATGCAACAAGTGATTGCACGGCGCTGAATTTGACATACGGGCGGGCTTTCTTATCTTCCATGAACAACACAACAATGGCGATCAACGGGATCAAGTAGCTGAGCATCGCCCACAGTTTATCGTCTTGGGTAATATCTGACATGGGTGCTTGAGACATGGTTTATTCCTCCGAATAAGTTGGTTTGGATTTTCAGTATTTTACAACCAATCACGCTTCGGCGCAACCAGCCAGTTTTCACCCAATGGTACTGTTTATTTTAGGGCTCGAATGCTGCGCCGTGGCGGTATCCCCCAACATTCAACTATGCTAGAATCGACCCATGTCCATCCGCATTGTTTTCATGGGGTCGCCAGATTTCTCATTGCCCAGTCTGCGCTCTCTGGCGCAGACGTATCAGGTTATCGGAGTCGTCACCCAGCCAGACCGTGCTTCCGGGCGTGGACGTGAACTCAAAGCGCCGCCAGTTAAATTGCTGGCGCAGGAGTTGAACATCCCCGTCATTCAACCGCAAAAATTGCGCGAGCCGGAAGCCAAGCAACAACTTCAAGCATGGTCTCCCGACCTCATCGTCGTTGCTGCCTTTGGGCAAATTCTTAAAAAGGACGTGCTCGACATGCCGAGGTATGGTTGTATCAACATCCATGCCTCACTGCTTCCACGTTGGCGCGGCGCGGCGCCGATCAATGCCGCCGTCCTTGCCGGGGATGAAGAGACGGGCGTGACCATCATGAAAATGGATGTGGGACTCGACACAGGACCCATGCTGGGGATGAAAAGCATCCGTATCAAACCGAACGATACAGCTGGTTCGCTCTTCGAGACGTTATCCACGCTGGGTGCGGATCTACTTATCGAAACCCTGCCTGCCTATATGGATGGCAAACTCATCCCACAGCCCCAACCTGAAGAAGGCGTGACTTACGCGCCCATGCTCAAAAAGGAAAACGGCTTGCTCGATTTCAATCAACCTGCTGTTGATCTGGAACGAAGAGTCCGCGCCATGAACCCGTGGCCCGGCGCATGGTTCGAGTGGAATGGGGCAATGCTCAAGGTTCACAAGGCACATGTGGGGCAGGGCAAGGCTGGGGCGGGGAAAAGGTGGGTAGAGCAGGATCAACCCGCGGTCGGGGCGGGAGGCGGGGTTTTAATCCTCGATGAAGTGCAGCCGCCAGGCAAGAAGCCGATGAGTGGGAAATCCTTTTTGGCGGGCGCGCGCAATTGGGATAGCGCGTAGCGCACCCGGCTATTTGGGGTTAAATCATCCATCAAATCGATTTCATCGGAGGAAGCATGATCAATTGGAAGGTTTTCTTTGCCGAGTTCATCGGTACATTTGCGCTGGTTTTCATCGGCGCGGGAGCGGGCGTTGCAGGCGCGGGTTTGATCGGCGTGGCACTCGCTCACGGTTTGACTTTAATGGTCTTTGCCTACGTGTTCGGGTATATCTCTGGCACGCATGTCAACCCGGCGGTAACCTGGGCGTTTTTGTGGAATGGCACTTTGAAATGGGGCGAGGCGGCTGTGTATTGGGTTGCGCAATTCGTCGGTGCGATCTCGGCCGCTGGTTTGCTGCATCTCTTTGCCAGCGCAATGGGCAGCTCGATCAATGCCGGTGCGACCGTGGGCGTCATGACCGAATCCCAGCCCATCCTTGCAATGGTGGCGGAAGCGGTCATGACGTTCTTCCTCATCAATACAATTCTCCATACCGCAGTGGCTGGCAAAGGCGGACCGATGACCGGCGCGGCAATCGGTATGACATTGACAGCCGCGATTCTCGTCGGCGGTCCTTTGACCGGGGCGTCGCTCAACCCGGCCCGCACGTTGGGGACGGCGATTTACACCGCTCCGAGCCTGGCGAACGTTTATACCTACGTGATTTATCTCTTCGGTCCGTTGATCGGCTCGACGGCTGCGTTGCTGGCTTATAACTTTTTTAACGCCTCTGAAGAACCCAAAGCGGTTTCCATGGAGGCAGCCCCGGAAAGAACGGCTAAAAAGACCGTTGCTCGAAAACCTGCTCCAAAAGCAAAAAAGTAAGCTTGTTTTTTTCTTTGGTCAAAGCCTTCGTCTACAAAACGAAGGCTTTTTGTTTTACAATTCACAACGGAGGCAGTCCATGACCAGATACATCGGCGCGATCGACCAGGGCACGACCAGCACGCGTTTCATCCTTTTCGATAAAGGCGGGAACGTGGTTTCCCTCCACCAGAAGGAGCACCGGCAGATTTACCCGAAACCAGGCTGGGTGGAGCACGATCCGCTCGAGATCTGGGAGCGGGCGCAGGAGGTGATCGAAGGCACACTGGCGAAGGGCGGGCTTTCTGCGTTGGATGTGGCGGCGATCGGTGTGACCAACCAGCGCGAGACAACGGTGGTATGGGACAAGACCACGGGACAGCCAATCTATAACGCCATTGTCTGGCAGGACACGCGCACTGATACGATCATTGCCAAGTATGCGCGCAAGGGTGGCGCTTCGACTTCGCTCAACACAGGTCAGGACCGCTTCCGCAAGAAGACCGGTCTGCCGCTTGCCACCTATTTTTCTGGTCCAAAGATCCGTTGGATTTTGGATAACGTTAAAGGCGCGAAAGAAAAAGCCAAAAAAAATGAATTGCTTTTCGGCAACATGGATACGTGGATCATCTGGAAGTTGACTGGGGAACACGTCACCGATGTGACCAATGCCTCGCGCACAATGCTGATGAATCTCAAGAGCCTGGATTGGGATAACGAAATTTTGAAAGCAATGGGCATCCCGCGCGGGATCCTGCCTCAGATCCGGTCATCTTCCGAAATTTATGGAGACGTCAAGTCCGGCATACTGAAGGGCATTTCCGTGGCGGGGGATTTGGGCGACCAGCAGGCGGCTTTGTTCGGTCAAACTTGCTTCAAGCCTGGTGAGGCAAAAAATACCTACGGCACGGGCTGTTTCATGTTGATGAATACGGGCAAGAAACCTGTTCAAAGCAAGGCAGGCTTGCTGACCACGTTGGGATACAAGCTTGGTGACGCGGATGCCGTGTATGCACTCGAAGGTTCGATCGCCATCACCGGGGCATTGATCCAGTGGCTGAGGGACAACATAGGCTTGATCCAGACCTCGGCGGATGCTGAAGCGCTGGCGAGATCTGTCGAGGATAATGGCGGGATTTATTTCGTTCCAGCCTTTAGCGGATTGTACGCCCCGTATTGGAAAGCCGATGCGCGCGGCGTGATCGCTGGTATGACGCGTTATGTCAACAAAGGTCATATCGCCCGCGCCGCTCTCGAAGCGACCGCTTACCAAACCCGCGAAGTGCTGGATGCGATGGAAAAAGATTCGGGAGTCAAACTCCGCTCGCTAAAAGTGGACGGCGGGATGGTCTTTAACGAGTTGTTGATGCAGTTCCAGTCTGATATTTTGAACGTGCCGGTTGTCCGCCCGAAGGTGGCAGAGACGACCGCCCTGGGTGCGGCATACGCGGCTGGACTTGCCGTCGGTTTCTGGAAGGATACCGATGAATTGAAGCAGAATTGGGGCAGGGATAGGGAATGGAAACCGAAAATGGATGCAAAACGCCGCACGGGTTTATACTCAGGCTGGAAGAAAGCCGTCATCCGAACGTTTGATTGGATCGAATAAAAGTTTCAAGTGCGGGGTGTCAGTATCAGGCAAGAGTTCCTGACATCTAGACCTGAAACTTGGAACTTGCAACCTGAAACTTGGAACCTGAAACCAGATATGAACCGAACCGAAACCCTATCCTCTCTCAAAGCAACCCCGCAGGTATCCGTGCTGATCGTTGGCGCGGGTATCAACGGCATTGGAACCTTCCGCGATCTGGCACTCAACGGTGTGGATGTCCTGCTGATCGACCGGGGCGATTTTTGCTCGGGTGCGAGTGCGACATCCTCGCACATGGCGCATGGTGGGATTCGTTATCTCGAGAATGGCGAGTTCCGGCTGGTGCGCGAAGCGGTCAAGGAACGCAACCGCATGATCCAGAATGCGCCCCACATCGTCAAGCCGCTGCCGACCACCATTCCCATGTTCAAGTATTTTTCGGGGTTGTTCAATGCGCCGCTGAAATTCCTGGGCTGGCTCGATAAACCCTCCGAACGCGGCTCGGTTATCATCAAACTCGGTCTGATGATGTACGACGCATACACAGGCAGTCAGCGGACGGTTCCGCGGCATAAGTTCTACTCGCGGACGGAATCATTGAAAAAATGGGGCAAGTTGAATCCCCAGATCGTCAACACTGCCGTGTACTATGACGGGCTGATCTCGAACCCCGAACGACTCGCTCTGGAGATCGTGCTGGATGCAGAAGCAGAAAATCCCCGTGCGCATGCGTTGAATTATGTCAGCCTTGTCGGCGGCGCCGGGAAAACGGTCGTCGTGCGCGACGAACTGACCGATGAATCCTTCGAGATCGAGCCGAAGTTGGTTATCAATGCCGCCGGTCCGTGGATCGATTTTGCCAATCACAGCCTCGGTGTGACCACGCGTTACATCGGCGGGACGAAAGGTTCGCATCTTGTCCTGAATCATCCTGAGCTGCGCGCTGCCATCGGGGAGAATGAATTCTTCTTTGAAAACAAGGATGGACGAATTGTGCTCATCTTCCCGCTTCAAGACTGTGTACTGGTCGGCACCTCGGATATCAAGATCGACCACCCCGATGAGGCGATCTGCACCAATGAAGAAGTGGATTATTTCCTCGAGATGACATCGCGCGTATTCCCGAATGTCAAGGTCGGGCATGAACATGTTGTCTTTGCTTTTTCCGGCGTGCGTCCGCTCGCAAGCAGCGTTGCCAAGACCACCGCTCAATACAGCCGCGACCATCACATCGAAGTGCTCAGCGGCGATTGGACGAATTTGAATTACCCGGTCTATTCACTGGTGGGCGGCAAATGGACATCCTTTCGCGCCTTCTCGGAGGAAGTGACGGATAAAGCCCTTCAATCCCTTGGCATCAAACGGAATAAGAACACACAGGATCTTCCCATTGGCGGCGGCAGAAATTATCCGCGGAGCGCAGAGGAACGAAACAAATACATCAACGGGCTTGCTGCATGGACGGGGCTTTGGCGTGATCGTCTTGAGATTCTGTTCGAACGTTACGGTACGCGGGTCGAATCGCTTGCCGAATTCCTGAAGCTTTCCGAAGATACCGAATTGAATTACCTGCCCGATTTCACGAGGCGTGAGATCCTTTTTCTTATCCAGCATGAGAAGGTGGAGCATCTAGATGACCTGCTCCTGCGCCGCACCATGCTTGCCATGCTGGGCAGGCTCACACGTGATGCGGTGAACGAGGTCAATGGGATATTGGCTGAAGCGCATGGCTGGAACGCGGACCGCACCCAGGCTGAGGCGGAGAAAACGCTCCGGCTATTGAAGGACAGGCATAAGGTCAGGCTGTGAGGCGCGTGGTAGAATCCTGCCGATGTCTCCCCGGAAAAAATCCAAACTGAGGATAGACCTCGTCATCCCCGTTTATAACGAAGTGGAATCGATTTCCAGGACTCATGCGGATATCCGCCTTGTGGTGGATTCCCTTCCGCATGAGTTTCGATTCATCTATGTGGACGACGGTTCAAACGACGGGACGGCGGATACGCTTCGAGGGATCTTGGAGAACGACCGGAGAGTGACCGTGCTCACCCTCAGCCGCAACTTTGGCCACCAATCCGCGCTGACGGCTGGCATGGACGCTTCGCAGGGCGACGTGATGATCTCGCTCGATGCGGATGGACAGCATCCTCCGGCGATGATCCCCAAAATGATCGAATTGATTCAACACGGCTATGACATTGTGCAGGGACAGCGCATCGAAGACGGTCGTGGGGCGTCGTTCAAAAAACTCACCTCGAATTTTTTCTACTGGCTCATCAACCGCATCAGCGGTACGCAGGTCATGCCTGGCGCGGCGGATTTCCGCGCACTTTCACGCAATGCTCTGGACGGGCTGCGTTCGATGCAGGAATATCACCGCTTTCTGCGCGGCATGATCTCATGGATGGGTTACAACAGCGTCATCCTCCCGTATCACGAACCGGAGCGTATGGCGGGCAGGTCGAAATATTCGCTCGGCAAGATGATCCGCCTGGCATCCGATGCCATCTTTTCGTTTTCGCTTGCGCCGCTTTATATTGGTTTGAGCGCAGGCTTCCTGTTCTTCATCCTCGCCTGCGGGCAGTTGACCTGGGTCTTGTCACTGTGGGTGACAGGCAATACTCAACAGGTCGAGCCGGGTTGGAGTTCATTAATGGGCGTCCTGTTGATTGCCAGCGGCATTGTCATGATCCTGCTGGGGTTCATCGGCGTGTATGTCGGTTATATCTTTCAGGAAGTAAAGCGCCGCCCGATCTATCTTGTAAAGGGGAAAACACCCGATGACGGAAACTAGCAAACCGAAATATTTCAATATCACTTTGCTGCGGCACGGAGAATCGGTGGGGAACGCCGAGTCGCGCTGGCAGGGGCAGGCGGATTTTCCGTTGACCGATACCGGGCGCTCCCAGGCAAGGGCGTTGGCGGAGCGTTGGAAACGTGAAAGGGTCAAATTCGATTTTGTCATCTCCAGCCCCCTCTCCCGCGCCAGGGAAACGGCGGAGATTGTCGCCTCTCAGCTCGGGTTGAAAGTGGAGTTTGAACCGCTTCTTATGGAACGGGACAACGGTGAGTTTTCCGGTCTGACTGCGCATGAAGTGCGCCAGAATTTTCAGCATCCCGATTTCACCAACCCTTACGACCCGGTCGGTACAGATGGAGAAGGGGATTGGGAATTATTCCTGCGGGCGGGGCAGGCTTTGCATGAGCTTCTCAAGCGTGAACCTGCCCGTTATTTGATCGTCTCGCACGGCGGCCTTTTAAACCAGTTGATGCACGCTGTTGTGGGCATCATTCCACAAGCGCACAATTCGGGGACGAGGTTTCGCTTCGAAAACACATCCTTTGCCCAGGTCAACTATAACCCCAACCATCATCGTTGGATGATCGACAAACTCAACGACCATGCCCATTGGCAGGACGCGGAATAATGCGTAATGCGTGATTCGAAATGTATCGATTCTCGGATTGCACGCATCACACTTCACCAAAAGGAAACAGAAATTTAGATGAACTTTCCCTCCTCCCAATCTTCTGAAATGAAATTCCTCGTTCTCGGCGCGGGCGCGATCGGCACGTATATCGGCGGTTCGCTTGTGCTGGCGGGGTATCAGGTCGTTTTCGTCGAACAACCGCGTATGGTTGAGGAATTGCGCCAAAAAGGTTTGCGGCTGGACTTGACGATTGATGAACGAAGGAAGACGAAAGACGCAAGTATTGTCGAGCCGCGGTCTTTTGTGATCGTTCCATCGCTGGAAGAAGCATTGAATTTCGGTCCCTTCGATGCGGGCATTTTCGCACTCAAATCCTTCGATACCATCCCAGCCCTTGAAACACTGAAACCATTTGCCGAAAAACTTCCACCCATGCTTTGCCTATCCAACGGGGTGGATAACGAGCCTTCGATCGCGAACGCGCTCGGTAAGGAGAAAGTCGTTTATGGCACGGTCACCACCGCCATCGGCAGGCGCGGACCGGGTGACATCATCCTTGAAAAACTGCGCGGCGTGGGTGTGGCAGCAGGGCATCCGCTTTCTGAGAAACTTGTCGCTGCGTTGAATAATGCTTATTTGAAATGCCAGCTCTTTCCCCATGCGGAAGGGATGAAATGGTCGAAGATGCTTACCAACCTGATCGCCAACCCGACTTCTGCCATCCTCAACATGACGGCGGCCGAGGTCTTTGCCGACAGGCGCCTTTATAAACTCGAGATCAAGATGCTGAAGGAATGTCTTGCTGTGATGAAAGCCATGAACCTGGAGGTGACCGACCTGCCTGGCACGCCGGTCAAATTGTTGGCGCTTGCCACAAAGCTTCCACTCTGGCTCTCGAAACCCTTCCTCTCCAAAGCTGCGGGCAGTGGGCGCGGCGGCAAGATGCCGTCTTTTCACATCGATCTGTATGCGGGGCGCTCCCAAAGTGAAGTGGAATTTTTGCATGGTGCGGTTGTCCGCGAGGGAAAGGCACACGGGATTCCAACACCTGTAAATCAAGTGCTTACCGAAACATTGATGTCGTTGACGAAAAAGGAAATTCCGCTCGAAGAATTTGCGGGGAAACCAGAGAAGCTATTGGTGATGTTGAGTGGAAAGTAGAAAGTGGAAAAATCTTTAATCTGAAATCGTAAATCCAATATCGCAAATCGTCATGATCCACCTCACTCCTCCCAGCCCCACTGTTCAGCTTCACCTTCCCAACGGAAAAACTCTTACCGGTCCGCGCGGGACGAGGGTAGGGGAGTTTCTCGCTCAAGTCAAAGACGAATTCCCTGCGCCGATCGTTGCGGCGGTCATCAACAACGAGATCCACGAACTGACCTACCCGATCAAGATCGAATCGAACTGTCTTCCCATCAGCATGGATGGGGCCGACGGTGCGAGAATTTACCGCCGCTCGCTCATCTTTTTGCTGGAAGCTGCCTTCACTCAATGCTTCAATAAGGGATATTTGATCATCGACCATTCGGTTTCTTCGGGCGGCTTTTATTGCGAGATCAAGGAACGCGACCCTCTTACGGAGGAGGAACTTGATGCGCTCGAAACACAGATGCGAAAACTCGTGGATGAAGACCACGCCTTTGACCGCTATGAAGTTCCCATTCAGGAAGCGGTCGAATATTTCACGAAACACGGCTATGAAGACAAATTGCGGCTGCTCAAACACCGCCGCAAGGAATACCTGACGCTGTACAGCCTGGGTGGGCGTATGGATTACATGCACGGCTACATGGTCCCGTCCACGGGGTATCTCAAATGGTTCGCTCTTAAAAAGGTCAATGGTGGCTTTATCCTACAGTATCCACGCCGTCATTCCCCGACCAGGCTCGAACCGCTCGGTGAATACCCAAAACTCATCCGCGCCTTCAGGCAGTACGGCGATTGGCTCGAAACCCTGCGTATCGACAACGTCGGTGCGTTGAACGATTCCATTCAGGCGGGGCGCGCCGATGAACTGATCCTCGTCTCCGAAGCGTTGCACGAACAACTTCTTTCGGATATCGCGCAGCAGATCGCTGAAAAGAATTCGCGCATCATCCTCATTGCAGGTCCGTCCTCGTCTGGCAAGACGACTACATCACGCAGGCTGGCTGTGCAATTGCTTACGCGCGGCATTTCGCCGTATCCGCTCGAGTTGGATAATTACTTCATTGACCGTGATAGAACTCCGCTCGACGAGAACGGCGACCACGATTTCGAAGCGCTCGAAGCGCTCAACCTGAATCGCCTTGCTGGAGATATCGAAAAACTCATCGGCGGCGCGGAAGTTCAACTCCCCAGATACAACTTCAAGACCGGGCGAAGCGAAGAAGGGGATGTGATCCGACTCCGCAGCGGACAGCCGATCATCCTGGAGGGAATCCACGGCTTGAACCCCCGCCTCGTCCCCGACCTTTGGTCTGATTCAGCGTTTCGGCTTTATGTCTCCGCCCTGACCCAGCTCAACCTGGACCGCCACAACCGCGTCTCGACCACGGATACAAGACTCATCCGCCGCATTGTACGTGATGCCCGTGAACGTGGCTATCCTGCACAAGCCACCATCTCCCGTTGGGAGTCTGTCCGGCGCGGCGAGAAGCGGCACATTTTTCCGTATCAGGAAAACGCCGATGTGATGTTTAATTCAGCATTGGTGTACGAACTTTCGGCGTTGAAACCGCTTGCCGAGCCTTTATTGCGCCAGGTCCCGCACAATGTTCCTGAATATATCGAAGCCCGGCGATTGCTGGCTTTCCTCGACTGGTTCCTGCCACTGGATGCGAAGTTGATCCCAATGAATTCGATCGTGCGTGAGTTTTTGGGGAATTCGAGTTTGAAGGATTTCAAGATCTGGCGGGGGTGAGACACGTGATACGTAAAGAGTGAAACGTAAAAAAACTCCGGGTCGATTATGGCTCGGAGTCTTTTTTATGGAGTCAGTCAACTTGCTGGCAGACTTAGTTCTTTAAGATGTCTTCGATCTCCTGTAATTCACCGGCTGAGATTTCCAACCTATTCAATATGCCCACCGCGTCATCGATCTGGCTGACCTTGCTTGCTCCGATCAAAACGGATGTCATCTCTTCGTGGCGCAGGACCCATGCCAGTGCCATCTGCGCGAGGGTTTGTCCGCGTTTTTGGGCGAGGGTATTGAGCTTTTGCACGATGGCGATCTTATCATCGGTGATGTGTGCAGGCTTGAGAAAACCATGAGCTTTCGAAGCGCGCGAGCCTTCAGGGATGCCTTGCAGATATCTATCGGTGAGTAAGCCTTGTGCCAGCGGTGAGAAGGCGATACAGCCTATACCTTCTTCTTTCAAAGTTTGCAGCAGTCCATCCTCGACCCAGCGCTCGAACATGCTGTATTTGGGCTGGTGGATGAGGCAGGGTGTGCCGAGCGATTTCAGGATTCTTGACGCTTCGCGAGCTTTGTCGGCGGGATAATTTGAAATGCCGACGTATAAAGCGCGTCCGCTGCGAACGATGAAATCAAGCGCTTGCATGGTTTCTTCGAGCGGAGTATCCGGGTCGGGACGGTGATGATAGAACAGGTCCACGTATTGCAAACCCATGCGTTTGAGACTTTGGTCAAGGCTGGAGACGAGGTATTTGCGCGAACCCCATTCCCCGTATGGACCCTCCCACATGTAATAGCCTGCCTTGGATGAAATGAATAATTCATCTCGGTAGGGGCGCAAGTCTTTTTCCAGGATCTGCCCGAAGGTTTCCTCTGCCGAACCGGGCGGCGGACCGTAATTGTTGGCAAGGTCAAAATGGGTAATGCCAAGGTCGAAGGCATGCAATACCATCTCGCGGCTGTTTTTGTATACGTCCACGCCGCCGAAGTTGTGCCACAAGCCGAGGGATACGACGGGAAGTTTGATTCCGCTGCGGCCGGAACGGCGGTATTGCATGGATTGGTAACGGGATTCTAACGGGGAGTAGGTCATGATTTTTTCTTTCAGAACGAATATAAGATCAGAGCGGTCACAACCCCAAACGCGCCGCACGCGAAGTTGACCCAGTCGTTGTCGAGCCACTTCCAACCGCGGAGGTGGACCGTCTCTGTACCGCAGGTGTGGAGCGGGTGTTTCTCGGTCTCTTTCTTGTCGGTGGGGCAGTAGTACATGGCTTGAACAGTTCCGCCGAGAAAAGAATCGAAGAACGAACCAGCCAACCCGGCGATGGTGACGAATGGAAGCAGCGACCAGTTATCGGTTAAGAGAGAGGCGAGGAAAGCGATTAACGCTGATCCGGTCAGAGAGGCAAGGGTGCCGACCAGCGAGATTCCGCCGGAGGTTCCCTTTTCCACAACTTTGGTTAAGTTGGTGATCATACGCGGCGGATTTGGATTCAAGACGCCCAGTTCGGTCGCCCAGGTGTCTGCGTTGACGGCGGCAAGGGAGGCGGCAAACCCCAACCAGGGCAGAGAGGATGTTGGGTAGAAAAAATGCAGAGCGGCGAAGATCGTAGCGATCCCGCCATTGGCGAGGACCTGCCCGGCGTCGCGTTCGTGCCCTTTTGAGAATTTTTCATCGAGCCCCTGTTTGCGTTTTTTGAAGGCGCGGCTCAATGCCGAAGATGATATGAAGAAAGTAAGCAGGAGGATCGCCCAATTCACCCCGCCTACGCCGAAGATGATCGTGCCGGTGAATGCCGCGGCAATGGCTCCGCTGAGGTTAAGGCTGCGGGCTTTGTATGCCAGGAATGCTATGATGATAGCGAGAAGGAAACCGAGGAAGAGTTGCATGGAGAAGGTGAAGGTCAAATGTCAAAGGTCGAAGGTCAGGGATTTGGTCAGACGTTCGACCTTCACCCTTTGACTCTTTTTACACAGGGGTAGTGACAATGAATAGAACCGCAAGCAGGAACAGCAAACTGCTCAAGGCGCCCGACCCCCAAACGATGAAGGCAAGCGTACGTTCGCGGTCCCAGCGGTAGAAATACAGACCGGCGATCCAGCCGGCCACGGCAAGTAAAAGACTGGCGACGGGGAAGATCATCAATTGAGATGAGGGGACGCTTTGAAGCACGCCGCCGGAGGCTTGTGCAGCAAGAGCAACCAGCGGCGTGGATGGGATGATGAGGCTAGCCCAAACGAACAAGCCGATGTTCAAAAAGAGAGCGGAAAGCCAGAGATAGCGTGCCAGACCGCTTTCCCAGGCTTGTGCGACGATGAAGGACGGGTAAACGGATTTTGCTTCGGTCGGGGCGAGGCTCCCAAGTTCTGTGGCGCGGGCGAAGGTCTGTGCCAGCCCGGCAGGGTTATCTGGTGAAATGACGAAGACCCGCTTCGCAGTTGCGATCAGTAGAAGTTTCCTGGCATCGGAGGCGATGAATTCCACCACGCCCAGGTCGGGGTGGCGGCGCAGACCGAGGATCGCACCGGGGAGCGGTATGGCGGGCAGGTTGAGCGGATGGGTCAGGTCTTCAGCCGGGCGCATCCATTCGATATCGGAGAGCGGGATGTCTTCGACCCGTAATCCCCAGTGGATTGCGAGACTGTCACGGTCGATCTCGTAATTTGCGCGATACAAAGCGAAGATGCGATAGGCAAAGAATGGTACAGGGGCGAAAGCCACGAGCGAGACCAATAGCCATGTCAGGAAGCCCGGTCCCACGTCGGCGGAGGAGAGTTGGAAAAAGCCGACAACGACAACCGTTGCCAGGACGAGAAGAATCAGTCCGTGGACGATCAATCCGCGTTGCTTGGGTGGGGGGAAGGAACCGGTGTTCATGAAGTGAATTTATTCGAAATAAGTGTCAGATAAAAGCGGTCTGCAGTTTTTCTTATCGAAGAACGAGGTCGACCGTTTTTGTTTCGTTAAGACCGTAAACACTTGGGTCTTGGGCGGGTTGTAATCGCTATTTGTCATATCTGTCAGACACGCCCTAAGAGACTGTACCATATAGGCTTGTTTTCCGTTTCCACTAATATTGTAGGTTATGAGTGTTTCGGTCGTGAACATCTGGTTTTTTTTCATTTATCCCATCGCGCAAGAGCAATTTGTCGATGGCGGGAGCCGGACTGTCCACAGTCCTAAACAAGGTTTACAAACAACATCTTGATAAAGACGATCTCCGGCTTCTCTTCCCGCAATACAAGGTCGATATCACCGCCTTCGCGGAGACCCATCAGGTGCGGGTTGTCGGCAATGCGCATGCGGATCTCATGCGGCTGTCCTTGCACAGCGTAGGAAAACTTTCCGTAATACTGATTCCGATAATTGCCTTTGTTGTCCTTCCTGACAACAGTTTCAAGGTCGAGCACTTTTCCGGTTACTGTGATCCCATCGCGGAAGGTGGATGTGATCAAGTTATAACGGTAAATAAACAGGGCGGCGCCAATGAGGGTGAGGACCGCCAGAATGGCAACGAATGGCAGAAAAATTTGACCGAAGCCGATGTAAGCCACAACCTGAAAGAGAAGCGATCCCACGATCATGGATACTGCGGTCTTGAATGTGTAATCCATTGAGTACATACTGCGAAAAGAAGGGGTCTTGTTATCCATTATTGCCTCCAAAATAAAGTTTTATCAGGTAACTTTTGAATTCTACCATCTTGACCGATAAGGCATTTATATACTACAAGCTTTCAATCACAAGCCTCTGATTTTTGTGACAAGTTGATCTAGTTCGACATTCAGGCTTTCAGAGGAAGTGCGTACCCTTACCTCGACCATTCCGTTTTGCAGTCCGCGTTCGCCCACGGTCACGCGTATCGGACAGCCGATCAGGTCTGCATCGTTGAACTTAACCCCAGCCCGCTCGTCACGGTCATCGAACAAGACCGGGATCCCGGCGTTTTGCAGGGCGTTGTGGATCTTTTCGGCTTCGGCTTTTGTATCCATTGTCTTTCCAGGGACGTTCATCAGATACACGTCGAAGGGCGAAGCGGTAAGCGGCAGGGTCAAACCTTTGTCGTCGTGAAATGTTTCGGCGATGGCGAACATTAAATTCGTAATGTCAACATCCGCGCCTGATGCGAGTTGGAGGGCAGAAGTCACCTCGAGAGGGCTTCCACATTTCACGCACGCATCCCCGGCTTTGGCTTGCGCGAGGTCTGCGACCATGTCCGCCGTATAATCGCGCGGATAATTCGTGTTCAGCAGGTGATAGCCATGCTCGTTCGCGCCCGCCGCCAGATTCTGCGATTTGGGGATGAGGTCATCCACAAGGACGAGCGCATCTTTCAACCCAATCGGTGACGCATACCCCGCCTCTGCCCCCGACTTTGAAATGGATTCTGCGTCCGCAAGCTTTACCTCGCCGATGAGTTTTACCAACTTCGCTTCACTCATCTGCATATCCCCGCGGATGGCGATGAAGACGAATTTATCATCCGCCTTGCGGACGTACATCAGCGCCTTGGCGGTTTTCTCTTTGGGAATGTTCAGCAAATTTGCCAGCGCTTCGATTGTGTTGCAATCGGGAGTCGAAACCTTCTCCAGCGGGCGCTCTGCTTCGCGCGGCAGGGGCATCTTTTTGAATTGAGCCAGTTCTAGACTCTCCGTGTAGTGACCTGACGGGCAAAGGGTGATCTCAACCCCGCCGCTGGAAAGCGGGAAATAGATGTTTTGTTCGTTATATTTTATCGGCAGAGAAAGATCAAAGATGAAGGAAGGATCTGCGGATGATTCTTTCAATCGTTCGACAATCTGCTCTCCAAGCGGAAGAAGTTCATTTTCCCGCGTCACATACCCTGCGCGGACGAGCCAGCCCCACCCCGGCGTGCGGGCGTTGTTTGGGAATTCGCGTTGCGTTTGAATTTTGAGTTCTGAGTATCTCATGGATGGAAGTTCCCCTTGTAAGAAGGATTATGGGATCAAATGACTCTTGCATTTGATCCTGGGATCATGACTTCTTCTTCCGCATCGTCTTCTGGGTAGATTCGATGGCGGGCGTCGGTTCGGGGATTTGGATCGGTGTTTGCGCGATGACCTCGGCTTGGGCTGCTTCTGAAGGTGTGGATTCGGGGGCAGGCTCGAGATTGAGATCGACCGATTCTTCCATGCGGATCTGCCCGCGCAGGAATGCGCCTTCTTCGGTTACAAAGGCGGTGGTGACCACATCGCCCCATACTCGTCCAGTCCCACGGATCTCCAGTTTCTGGGTGGTGATGTTTCCGCGCACTGCGCCCGCTACGATGACGGTATTGGCACGCACATTCTGGCAGGTCACGCGTCCCGTCTCGCCGACGACGAGCATTCCGCGCAGGGCGATCTCGCCTTCGAACGCGCCTTCGATGCGCACACCGCCCGACCCGTTGATCGAGCCATGCCAGATCACGCCCGAGCCAAGCACGGAGGTGATCCGCTCCACGGCTTGGACGGGCTGCGCGGTCTCTGCGGGTGTCGTGTTTCGTTTGAACATGGAGGTAATTTTACCGTTAAAACAAAGTGGGCAGACCTTCGTCCGCCCACTTTTGCATTTTTCTGGCTATTACTCGCCCTTATTTTCCTTCATTCCCATCTGCACGCCCATGATGTTAAAGCCCGAGTCCACGTACAGAACTTCCCCTGTAATACGCTTCGAGAGGTCACTGGCGAGGAAAACTGCTGTATCTCCTACATCTTCGATGGTTACGTTCTCCTGCATCGGGGACATGTCCGCAAAATGCTTGTACATATCGCGGAAGCCGCCCACGCCCGCCGCAGCCAATGTGCGGATCGCCCCGGCAGAGATGGCGTTCACACGGATCTTTCTCGGTCCCAGATCGTAAGCCAGATACCTTGTCGAAGATTCCAGCGCAGCTTTGGCGACGCCCATCACGTTGTAGTGGGGGGCAACCTTCACAGCTCCCGAGCCATAGGTAAGGCACATGATCGAGCCGCCATCGTTCATGACCGGCAGGAAGGCATTCGTCAACGCCACAAATGAAAATACGGAAATATCCAGCGCATTCTTGAACCCCTCCCGGCTGGTCTGATGATAAGGTTTGCTCAACTCGTCACGCCCGGCAAAAGCGATGGAGTGGACGAGGATATCGATCTTGCCGAAGTGTTTTGCCGCACTTTCTGCCGCAGCTGCTATATGAGTGTCGTTCGTCACATCGCATTCCTCGACCCATTTGCAATCCACTTTTTCAGCGAGCGGCTTCACCCGGCGTTCGAGCATCTCGCCCGCATAACTGATCCCAATATTCGCGCCCTCGCGCTTGAACGCCTGCGTGATCCCCCAGGCGATCGATTTGTCGTTCGCCAGCCCAAAGACCAGCGCATTTTTACCTTCAAGCAATCCCATAAAGCTCTCCTCGATAGTCGATATTGGATACTCGATTATCGAATGTCGAGTATCGGCTCTTTGACCAGAAACCGCCATGGCTTGCTGAACCACGGCTCCGGCGTAGTGTTTAACCCCACACGCGCCCCAATCGTCACGCTTTTATCGGGGACTTTAACCCCCGCCTCGATCCATAGACCGGAGGCTGGGTCGGTCAAATCGGCATAATTCTGGCTGATGGTGATTCCCAGCGCCTGAGTCAACTTCCCCGGACCGAACGTATCCCGCCCCTGACGGCGTTTCATCATCAGCTCCACGCCTTCGATCGGCTGTATTGCGCGGATCAACACCGCCGCCGGAAAGCCTTCCTTTTCTGTGACTGCATTCAACATCCAGTGATTTCCATAGGTGAAGTACACATACGCATGTCCCGGCGGGCCATACATCGGCGCGGTTCGTTTTGTGTAACCGGCTTTGGCATGGCAGGCTAAATCCTCCTCGCCAATGTAGCCTTCGGTCTCTGTAATGAATCCTACTAATTTCTTTCCGCGTGAAATATGCACCAACCTCGCGCCGAGCAATTCGCGTGCGACGGTCAGGGTAGGGCGGTTGTAGAATTTGCGGGGGAGGGGAATGGGACTTACCACGGAGATCACGGAGGACACGGAGTTTTATTGAAAGATAAGAAAAGATCTGCCCGGACTCCGAAGTCTCCAGGCGTTGAAATTGCCATCCAAAGTCAGGAGACTTCGGAGTCCATTTTCATCACTTGAATCTTGCGTCGCGTTGAACGGTCAGGCGCAAGCCTTCTTCCAATTTTATTGATGGAACAAACCTCAGCTTTTCCTTTGCCAGGGTCAAGTCTGCTTTCATGCGCGAGACGCCACCGGAGGTCTGGGTGTTGTACACGACATTGGATTTGCTGTCTGTAACGTTCAAAACGGTGCGGATTAAATCCTTGATAGAAGTCTCGACCCCTGAACCGACGTTGATGACCTGCCCGTTGATGTTCGGTGCGGTCGAGGCGGCGACCATGGCGCTGACCACATCGTCCACGTAGATGTAATCGCGGGTCTGGCTTCCGTCGCCGTGTGCCACCAGCGTCCCGCCGCGCAGCGCTTGTTTGAGATAATGCAGGACCACAGGCGGATGCGAAGGCGGCAGGTGTTGGTTGGGTCCATAGGCATTGAAGATCCGCAAGCTGACCGTTTCCATCTTCCATAACTCGCCTATGGTGCGGACGTAATACTCCGCTGAAAGTTTCGAAACAGCGTAAGGCGAGCGTGGGTTTGGCGTATCCTTTTCTTTCAAACTGCCGTCGGTCATGTCCCCATAGACTGCGCCCGAGGATGCCAGCACCACGCGTTTTACGCCAACATCGCGCATGGCTTCCATCAAGGCCACCGTCCCGCCGACGTTTGCGGCGTTGTAGTCGCGCGGGTACAGGATCGACTCCTGGACGGAGACCCGAGCCGCGAGATGGTAGACCACATCCACATCCTGGAGCAGAGTCCACAGCTTGGGGCGGTCACTGACATCCCCGCGTGTAAAGTGGACATCGGGAGATAGAACTTTGGGGTCGCCTGTCGAGAGGTCGTCCAACCCGCGCACTTGATGACCCTCACGGGCGAGGTGGTTGGCAAGCGAAGAGCCGAGGAATCCCGCTGCTCCGGTGATGAGAAAGTTCATAGGCTGGGGATTATACTCTCGATATTCATACCGTTTTTTGATTGACGATTGTCCATCCGTGTGTTATTGTTGGAGCCAGATAGGAAAACGGTAGGTTACGTTGGTTTGAAGAACATCAACGACTCGCGGTTTGACTGCGGGTCGTTTTGTTTTGTCCTCCGATGGAACAAACAGATTTACCTATAAAATCTCAATTGCCATAGGAGGCAAACATGTCTGACAGAATTATTGGAACAGTGAAGTGGTTCAACGGTGATAAGGGCTACGGCTTCATCGAACGCGAAGGCGGACCCGATGTTTTCGTTCACTTCTCCGCCATCCAGGGTGACGGTTACCGGAACCTGCAGGAAGGCCAGAAGGTCGAATTCACCGTCGAAAAAGGACCGAAGGGTCCCCAAGCCACGAACGTCACTGTTCTGAGCTAAGTAGACAAAAAAGAGCCCCGCGATTTCGCGGGGCTCTTTTTGATTCTATTTCTTCCTCGGCGCCAGCCGATTTTTGCTGTAACTTTTCGGGGTGGGCGCCGGTCTTGGCGGACGATGTCCATCGCGGGGAGCGCCCCTGCCTCTTCCGCCGGATTCAGACCGGGGCGGGGCGGGGCGTGCATAGTCAAACCCTTCGAGGGTCTCACGCTTGAGAGGCTGCCCCATGATCTTTTCGAGCGTGCGGATCATATCCTTGTCATCATCCGTCACCAATGTAAACGCATCGCCTGTTCGTTGTGCGCGTCCGGTACGCCCAATGCGATGGATGTAGGCGTCGGCGGTGTCGGGCATGTCATAGTTGATAACGTGCGAAATGGTTTCGATATCCAACCCGCGCGCGGCAATGTCGGTGGCGACCATGATGTCGTGATGTCCGCTTTTGAAGCCTTTCAACGCCGCCTGCCGTTGACCTTGCGATCTGTCTCCGTGCAAACTGGTCACTTTGAACCCGGCTTTTTGGATCTGCTCTGCCACTCTATGCGCGCGATGTTTGGTGCGGGTGAATACCAGAACGGAATTCGTATCCGTTTGTTTGAGAAGCTCGATCAGCAGTGCGGATTTCAAATGCTGCGGCACGGGGTACAAGGCATGCGCCACCGTATGCGCCGGTTTGATGATGCCCATCGCGATCTTTTGCGGTTCTTTCAACGCCTGCTTTGCAAGCAGCTCCACATCGGCTGGGAAGGTGGCAGAGAACATCATGGTCTGCCGCTTCTCCGGTACGGCTTTGACGATGCGGCGCACGTCGGGCAGAAATCCCATGTCGAACATCCGGTCGGCTTCGTCGAGCACAAGGACTTCGATGTTCGCCATCCTGGCATGGCCTTGAGCGATCAGATCGAGCAGACGTCCCGGGCAGGCGACGAGGATTTCCGCGCCGTTGCGCAGTGCCTGGATTTGAGGTGCGGCTCCGACTCCACCGTAGATGGTTGCGCTCTTCAGCTTTGTCCCCACTGAAAGTGTTTTGATCACATCATTGATCTGCTCGGCAAGTTCGCGGGTCGGTGTGACGATGAGCGCGCGCGGAACGTTGCGCTGTCCGTCGAGCAGTTTGTTGAGAATTGGCAATACAAAAGCGGCAGTCTTGCCTGTGCCAGTTTGTGCCGTGCCGATGATGTCACGTCCGCGCAGGGCGGCCGGGATGGCAGCTTGTTGAATGGGAGTGGGCGTCTCGTACCCCGCCCTGGTTATTCCCTGGTTCAAGCGGGGATCGAGATGAAATTGGGAGAAATTCAAAATGTTCCTATTCTTCCATTGCCTAATATAAAGGAAGGCAATGGAAATGATTGATCCGTGTGTGAAAATTCCAGTTGCAGTAAATAGCCCATGCTTTAGGGTCTCTAGCCCTTCTCTTGGCAGTGAAAAAATACCTTAACCGTGTAATATCTTTCAATAAGATTATAGCACCCGCAGCCTGCCCCTGCCCAAATTAGGCAAGGAATAAGACAGCCACTCCGGCAATGGCAAGCAAAGTCCCGGCAACACCCTGCCAGGCGATCTTTTCCTTGAAAACAAAATAACTGACTGGCAGGACGATCACCGGCGGCAGTGCCATCAAGGTGCTGGCAACACCGACTTTGATGTGCTGAACCGCCAGCAGGCTGGAAGAAACCCCCAGAACAGGTCCAATCAAAGCTCCAATGGCGATCAGCCACATGGACTTGGGGTGAGTTTTTATATTTTCGACGGTTGTCCTGGCTTGCCCATCGATCAGAGCCCATACCCATACGAATATTGCCGCCGCCAACATGCGGATGGCGTTGGCTTGAAAGGGAGGGAAGTTCCCCGCCATGCTTTGTTTTGAGAGGACGAATCCCACCGCCTGCGCCAAAGCGGACAGAACGCCAAATATCACTCCCTGCCGGGTATGCCCTTTTGGGGAATCGGCATCTTGTTGGTGAGATGTCACCACCCAGGCAATGCCTCCCAGCGCAAGCAAGATACCCAATATTTGCAGGATACTGAGCGTCTCATCAAAAAATATCCAGGCAATGACCGCACCGAAGATCGGGGCAAGGCTCAACAACAGACTACCGAGGCGCGGACCTAACAATACCAGGGATTTGAATAACCAGGCATCCCCCAAAGAAAGCCCGATCACCCCGGAAAGACTCAACCAAACCCAGCGCGAGGATCCCGCCGTGAAGGGCAGCGGCTCGCGGAAAAGAATGATGTTCAAGAGCATGAGATACACCAATGCGAACAATAACCGCATCCGATTGGTGGATTGCGAACCGATCATCCGCCCGGTGGCGGTAAAAATGAGCGCGGTAATGGCAAAGCAGAACGAAGTGGCCAGCCCTGCGATTTCGCCGATGAATTCCATGAACTTTATACTCCCGGCTGACCGCCGCTCTCTTTTCCGAGTTCTGCCCTGGTCAGCAGAATGACTGCCGCCAAGATCAGCACACCCCCGATCAAAACCACAGGTTCAAGCTTATCTCCAAACAACCAGGCGGCAAGCAAAACAGTTACCACAGGTTCGACGGTGGAAAGCATGGCTGCATTGGTGGGACCTACGCGCTCCAGCCCCATAAGGAAAGTTGCAACTGGGATGACAGTGGAGATGAAGACAATTCCCAAAATCGTCAGCCAGCCGGGACCTGATGAGGGGAAATTCGCGCCGTTGACGAAGGTCAGAGTGCCATAGACCAACCCGGCGGAAGCAAAGATGACCGCGGACGATTGAATGGCGGAAACGCTCCGGGTCACGTTCGCGCCGACGATGATGTAGATCGAATAGACCAGCGCGGCGGTGATCGCCATCAATGCGCCGAGGAGCTGCCCGCTGACGGGTCCCACGGTAAGGGCGGCTCCACACAAGGCGAGGATTAACGCAATGATTTTGACGCGGGTTAGCCTTTCATGCAGAAAGATCATCGAAAGGATGGCGACAAAGAAGGGGTACAGATACAGGAGTAATGCCACCAAACCCGCCGAGGCGTATTTGATGGCGGTCATATACAAAAAGGATTGCCCGGCATATCCAATTCCACCCATGCCGATCAGTTGGGCGAGGACCCGTCCACGGGGGAAAGGCTCACGGCGCAGAAACAGCACCATGGACATGAAAGCGGCGGAGAGTCCAAATCGAAGGAAGAGAACGGTGAAGGTGTCGATCCCGTATGAGTAGGCGAACCTCCCGAAGATGGCAAGCGTCCCGAACGAAGCGGCGGAGGTGATGATGAGGAGTATCCCGGTGAGGCGTTTCATAGCCGGGAACTATACCCGAAAAAAAACTCCCCGCGCGGGGAGTTTTATGTAACTTCGATCGGTTGCAGGGATTGCAGCGACTTTCGGTGTGAAAACCCCTCCCAAATCTCCTGCGGGTAGATGATCTGGTTCGTGCCGGGGAATTGTTCCATGGCGAGACCGGTATTCATGTCGATGCCGATGGTCTGGTAGGCTTTATAAGCGAGTTGACTGCAATAGAACGCGTCTTCGGTTTCGGCGTTCAAAAAATTGAGGTTGTAGGGTTTGCCCACTTGCGCCAGAATATATTGGGCGATGCTCTCGCGCATCAGGCGTTCGTCTTCCTCCGAGTAGCCCAGCACATCGAGGGGCGAGACGACACCATAGAATGTATCGAACAGCAAGCCGCGCTGGCGCGCCATGCGCTCCGTGTTCCACTCATTGTTTGGGATGTCGAAGGTGATGACACCCTTCGCCCCGGCTTCGGCGCAGCGCCCGTCGGGACCAAGATAGATGGCAACATGGTCGACATCACCCGGCACGAGCCGCCCAACCAGGCGCCAAAACTCGCCGGGCAAAATATCCGGTTTGCCGTTCATGGTGCAGATGATGTCGCCTGTTTGCAGGGCGACGCCGTTGACTTGATATGTGTGAACCATCATATGCATTATACGGAATTTCTTCCCGGACGTTTCAGCCATTCATCCTATAAACGAAAGTAGAAATTCACGGATTCTGGATGCTGTCTGATCCCACCTGGGTTGACGCTGGTAGCGACTCCGCGCTGCGAGGCTCATCTCCAGGAGGATATCCCGCCTCTCGCTCAGGAGTTGAAGTTTTTCCGCGAGACCCTGGGCGTCTCCCGGCTGGATGAGGAATCCCGTGCGCCCATCTTCGATGACCTCACACGCTGCCCCTAGTGTTGTGCCAATCGCAGGCAGACCAAAGCCCATCCCTTCGAGATAGACAATGCCAAAGCCTTCGTAGCTGGACGGTACGACGAGGACGTGGGCGTTGCGGAGTTTGTCGATCAGCGGCTGGTTGTTCAGTGACGAGTGAAACGTGATGCGTGATGTGAGGTTGTGTGCGGTGGCAAAATCTTGCATTTGTTTGGCGTAGATGGGATCGGTGGTAAGAGAGCCGACGATCTCGAGACGAAAGTCGAAAGTTGAAAGTCGGATCGCTTGGAGGAGAGTGTGAAGCCCTTTGCGTTCGATTACATTGCCGAGAAATAGGATATTGAATTCTTTCCTCCCTTCGGTGGCGCCATTGGCGCCACTCAGGGCAAGCTTTCCTCTTTCTATTATCTCCTCCTCCGAAATCGCCTCCCCAAACCGATCCGTCGGTGGGAAGGCAACGACCTCTGGCACACTATTCCCTATTAGTCCATTCACTACACCTTTTGTCGTCTCCGAATTGAAAATAAACCCATCCACGCTTTGCAGATACTTCCTCTCGACCATGCGATAAAAGTCGTTCTGCCACTTTGGACGCAGTTCCGAACAGCGCAGGTGATGGACGAGGCTGATGATCGGGTAGGTATGCGGCTTGCGATTTGCACGGATCAGCGAGGGGTGATTAAGTTCGTCCTGGATCAAGATGTCCAAATCAGGCGGGAGTTTGAACGTGAAATTATCGGTCAAATGCGCAGCGTAATTCCGCCAGGGGAGCGAGATGATCTCCACCGTATCGCCTTGTGAGCGCAGATAGTCCACCAGCATGCGGTCGTACATATATCCGCCGCTGAGCGTATCGAGCGAGCCGTAGATTAGAAGACCCAGTTTCATTGAGAAATGTCAATGGTCAAAAGTCGAAGGTCAGGTTAGACCTGTGACTTTCGACTTTCGACCGTATATGCTGCCCAGGCATTCGCATGTTCCCACAAGACGACCTTCAAACCGGTGATGTTTCCGGCTTTGATGCGTTCGTTCAGGGTCGTGGCGAGGATCTGCGCAAAATGTTCGATGGACGGGTTCAGCCCGGAGAACTCAGGTTTGTCGTTTAGCATCTGTTCCCTGTAATAGCCGACCACATCATCGAGATGTTTTTCCACGTCTACAATGTCCACGAGGTAGCCATGCCTGTCCAACTCGTTGCCTTCCAGCACAAGCTCCAGGGTGTAATGGTGTGAGTTGGGGAAGTTCTCGGGACCCCAATCTCCGCCGATCAAAAAGTGCCGTGCGATGAATTCCCGTCTTACGCCAAGTGAGTACATAGGGTGCTCCAGTTTCAAGTATCAGGTGTCAGGTTTAGGGTTTGATTGCCTGCATAATCAAAAAGCCATCTTTACGTTCGATGGGCATGGCAAAATCGAAGGCGTCGATGCGCGAGCAGTAGTCCAGGTCGGAGTATGGGAATTGAGGATGCTCCTCCGTGTGCTCAAGCGCGTCGCGCGAGGCATAGACCCGTTTGATGAACGCTTCGCCATCTATGGCTTGCCCGCTGAGTTTCTTCTCAAAATACTCGACGCATGCTACATCTTCATCGTTGTCCATCCCGCCGGTGATGACAAAGCTGATTTCATCCGGTATCGATTTCAAAACATAGTTCATTGTCGCTTTTGCCACGACAAAACTGGTTGCCAGCATCACATCTGCGTTTACAGCGCGGACGGCGCCTTGTGTCCCCGCCCCGGTGCGTTGGATGAGAGTCACGCCCGTCAGATCGTGTTCGAGGATACGGGTGGGGGAGTTGCCGAAGTCGAATCCTTCAGGCGGGAGTCCGCCCACTTCGCCCATGGCTTTGGCATTTGGCAGGCTTGCTTTCAGATCCAAAGCTTCTTGAATTCCGCTCAGCAGTCGAATCTCTTTCGCGCCGCATGAAAAAGCATAAGCGGCAGTGGAGAAGGCGCGTAATACATCGATGATGAGGACTATGCCTGTAGCATGATGACAATCTTCGAGGGTGTAATGACGAAATATCATCACCCCAACCTTTTTAGGATAATACCGATGAGAACGGCAAGAAAAGACATCAATAGAATAAAACCGTTCAGTTTTCCCAATCTTTTCATATGCTGTGGAATGAGGTTCGCCAGTCCGAAACATAGCATCGTCATTCCGACAGCGAAAACCTCCCAGGTGTGCGGATCGTTGAAAATGGCGATCCGCTCAGGGCGAAGGTCTATATAAGGGAGGATGTTTAGCGAGACCAGGATGGTCAAAACCCCACCGAGAATTGGCAGCCCGCCGAGGAATAATTTACCCAAAGGGCTTTTTGCGAACTCAACTCCGGCAGCGGGCTTAGTATACATAATCGAAAACAACCTGTATCGTCTCCTGCGGATTTTCATCCAGCAGTTGATACGCTTTTGCCGCTTCTTCCAATTTGAAACGATGTGTGATCCACCGTCTGGGCTGAATGCGCTCCAATGCCTGCCAGGCCACTTCAAACCGGCGGGACTTGTCCCAGCGTCCGCTCAACTCCGGCGAGATGGTGCTGACCTGTGATGAGATGAGTTTAATCCGCGAACGATGAAATGAGCCGCCGAGATCGATCTCCGCATGTTTTTGCCCATACCATGAGCCGATGACGACTCGTCCGCTAAATACAGTGTGTGCAATCGCATCATTCAACGCGGAAGGGGAGCCGGTGAGTTCGAAAACAAGATCAAAAGAGTCTAAAGTCGAAAGTTGCAGGTCTACGGACGTAAGACTCTTGACCTTCGACCTTTGACCTTCGACTTCTTTTATTGCTTTCCTGCGTAACTCAATTGAATCCGCCACTATCAAATTATCGAGCGGAAACTCTGATAATAACGAAGCAGTCAATAAACCCACCACGCCTTGTCCCAGCACCAAAACCCGCTCGCCCAGGATCGGCGCACCATCCTGCACGAGGTTGACCGCGGTTTCCATGTTCGGGAGGAAACAGGCGTTTTCAGGTGAGAGGGAATGGGGAATAGGGAACAGGCTTTCAGGTTTGGCCGCAAAATGTGAGGTGTGCGGTTGAAATGAGAAAATTAATTTACCTGCCCATTCCGAATTTACCAATTTACCAATTTCCCTCACCTTTCCCACACAAGCATACCCATAAGACAGCGGATATTTCAACTCACTGCTGACTGCATCGTGCGTGTCGTGGAGCTGGGGGAATTCGCCGCGATAGACCAGCATCTCCGTCCCAGCGCTGACGGCGGAACAGAGGGTTTCCACGAGAACCTCATCATCCTGTAAAGGGGGCAGGGGCGCGGTACGCACTTCCACACGGTGCGGCGCGGTAAAGATCAAGGACCTGTTTTTCGGCATGGAGAAAGTTTAACATAAACAAAGACAGCCTTTTGGGCTGTCAAGAATTCTCCGGCTTTATCTGGGACCCGGCCCGTGAGTCGGGTATTTGGGCATGTCGCGCCGGAATTCATAATTCCTGATAATGGTTTCGATCAAACTCTTTTGATTTGGGGCAACTTCCTTGAACTCGAACCCGATGTTGAAATATTGCGGGCTGAGGTCCTGCTGACACCAGACCACACGGGTTGCCAGACTCATGCGTATGGCTTTAATGCCGGGCAGTTCGGGGATTTCGATGGCGAGGGTGATCTCGGTGTCGGGCTTGATGGGTTTTTCACTGATGATCATTGCGCCGGATACGGTCAAGTCGCCGAGGTATCCGATCAGATTCCCGCCATACAGGTCGAAGACCTGGGTGTACGCCACGAGATTTTTTCTTTCCTGTTTACGTCGTTCTTTCATTGAGCCTCATTTTCGCCAAGTGTAAAGGAAGGGCCGGGTAACTTTCATTGCTATTCTATGGTAAAAATACGGCGGCATGCGCTGGATATACCTTTCCCCTCATCTCGATGACGCGGCTCTCTCCGCTGGCGGCTGGATATACGACCAGACCCAGGCTGGCACCCCGGTGGAGGTCTGGACAATCATGTGCGGTTTCCCAAATACCAGGATGCTGTCCATGTTCGCTAATTACCTTCATACTCAATGGGGCATGTCTTCCGCAAGGGAGGTGGTCAGCGGGCGACGCATCGAGGATAAAAACGCGGCGGCTATCCTTGGTGCAAAGGCGCGGCACCTCGGTTTTCTCGATTGCATCTATCGGCAGGATGAAAACGGCGATTTCCTCTATTACAGTATTTTTGTGGATCCCCTCCCCGGTGAAGCGGACCTGCCCAAACGGATCGCAGAATCCATCGCCGCCCGCCTCAAACCGGACGATGAACTGGTCTGTCAACTTGGGGTTGGCAAACACATCGACCATGTCACGGTGCGCCTGGCTGCGGAATTGCTCGGGCGTCCCCTCCATTACGTTGCGGATATTCCCTACCTGTTCAATTACCCGGAACATCTCAAACCGAAAACGACCGGGATGAAGAAAAAGGTCGAACGGGTTAGCAAAGCAGGCCTGGGGGCGTGGAAAGAGGCGATCCTTGCCTATGAATCCCAGCTTCCCATGTTGTTCAAAACCCCGGGGCGGATGCGCAAAGCGATCAACACGTACTGCCTGAATATGGGTGGAATGACGTTCTGGCATAAAAAGCGCTAAAATCGGATGGGAATTTTGGGGCTTGAATCCCCCCTTAAATCATGATATAGTATGCGCGTTTTCCGGACGATACCACCGGAAATTTTTAATCATTGCATCTCGGTAGGGGATGCAAAATTCATTTAGCAGGACAATATCATGCCAACCAATTTCCTTACCAAAGAGGGTTACGACAAACTGCAGGAGGAGCTCGAACACCTGCGAACTGTAAAACGCCAGGAAGTTGCCGCGCGCTTGCATGAAGCCATGGAAGGCGGGGAACTGATCGAGAATGCCGAGTATGAAGCCGCTAAAAATGAGCAGGCTTTTGTCGAGGGGCGCATCCAGGAACTGGACCATTTGCTTGCCACAGCCCAGATCATCGAGGAGAACGGTAAGGGTAAAAAAGGCGATGCCATCCAGGTCGGTTCAAAGGTGACCATCAAGGAAGGCAATTACGAAGCCGAAACCTTTACCATTGTCGGCGCTGCGGAAGCCAATCCCCGCGATGGCAAGATTTCGAATGAATCTCCCATCGGTAAAGCCATCATCGGGCATAAACTGGGTGACACCGTTAAAGTGGAGACCCCCGGCGGTACCTACAACGTGAAGATCCTCAAAGTCGGTTGATCGGGACGCGACTCCTTGCCCCGCGTCCGTGTATTGGATGCGGGGCTTTTTTATACTTTTTGATGTCATGCTGAGCGATAGCGACACATGCGCCGCAGTGCGGTGAGCAGCTCTACCACAAAAGTAGAGACCCTTGCTGCCGCTCAGGATGACATGATCCTCAAAGAGAGAAAATAATCATGGCAGAATACAACTCCCTTGAAAAAATCCGTTTGCAGAAAGTGGAAGAACTCCGTGCCGAGGGTGTGGAGCCCTATCCCACACGCGCCAGGCGGACCCATACCAGCGCGCAGGCAATTGCCGAATTCGAAAAAGATGAGACCAAAGAAGTGAAGGTCACTCTTGCCGGTCGCATCCGCTCGATGCGCCCCAAGGGGAAGTTGTGCTTTGCCCACATTGAAGATGGTGATGGCAAGATCCAGCTCTTTCTGCGCGTGAACGAAGTGGGGGAGGGACCTCTCGCTTTCTTTAACAAGATGTTCGATCTCGGAGATTTTGTCGAAGCGACCGGCGTGATGATGCGCACCAAGGCTGGAGAAGTCTCGCTTCAAGTTTTGGAATTCAACCTGCTTGCCAAATCCATTTCGCCTCTGCCCGCGGACAAAGATGTGACACAGGAAGACGGCACCGTCGTCCGCTATGCTTCATTGGATGACCCCGAACTGCGTGCCCGTCAGCGCTATGCCGACCTGGCAGTGAACTCCGAAGTCCGCGAGACCTTTCGAAAACGGGCAACCCTCGTAAAGTCATTACGCACCTTCCTGGACGACCATGGCTTTCTTGAAGTAGAAACGCCGATACTCCAGCCCTTGTATGGCGGCGCGGCGGCACGTCCGTTCACCACGCATCACAACGAACTTGATCAAGATATGTACCTGCGCATCTCGTTTGAGTTGTACCTCAAACGTTTGCTCGTGGGAAATTTGGAACGCGTCTACGAAATCGGACGTGACTTCCGCAATGAAGGTGTGTCTTTCAAACACAATCCCGAATTCACGCAGTTGGAATTCTATTGGGCATACGCCGATTATTTACAGGTAATGGAACTCACCGAGCAAATGGTGGCGTATACGGCGGAAAAAGTGACCGGCTCCACAAAGGTCAAATTTGGTGACTACGAATTGGAATTTAAACCACCCTGGAAGCGTGTGGAAATGCGCGTGGGCATTCTTGAAACCAGCGGCATTGACATTGCCGAACACAAAACGGCTGAGGCGTTGTTCAAGGCGATTAAGGAGAAACTGCCCAAGGCGGCGCCTGACCCGAAGTCCACTCGCGGCAAGTTGATCGATTTCCTCGTCAGCGAATATTTGGAACCGACCCTCATCCAACCGACCTTCCTGTACAACTACCCGCGTGATATTTCGCCTTTGGCAAAGTCCATGCCCGGTGACCCGCTAACAGTGGAACGTTTTGAGGGATATGTGGCAGGCTTTGAGTTGTGTAATGCCTTCACCGAGTTGAATGATCCGCTCGATCAGGAACAGCGCTTCCTCGAAATGGGACGTGACTACGAGAACGACGACGAAGAGAAACATCCGCTCGATGAAGATTACCTGCGTGCCATGCGCTACGGCATGCCGCCCAACGGCGGCTTCGGCATGGGTGTGGACCGCCTGGCGATGGTGTTGACTAACAAGCACTCCATTCGAGAAGTGCTCTTGTTCCCGGCGTTGAGGAAAGAAGAATAGTTACGACCGCTGACGATCGGTGATGGTTTGGGAAGTGAATTTGTAGGTCACGCTTCAAGCGTGACCTACGTTTGTTTTATCACCCAAAAGTGGGACTTGGTTTTATGACCTTAGAGGGAGAGACCATTGTGACACTCTTGCATACAATGGGTCTGCTACAGCAGGTGGCAGCCGCGCGACGATTGTCATCTGTTATTGTGTGAGGAGCTGGATATGACTGAAAAACACTTGATGGAATACTGGAACTATACCGAAGCCGACCTGAATGCCAACCAGCGCGGGCAGTTGACCGAGAAACAAAAAGCCGTCCTTGCTGAAAAGCAGAAGGAACAGAAAAGTTACAACTCCTGCCTTGGTGCGATTGTAGTGGGCGCGCTGGGGTTTTTGCTGGTGGGGGCTTTGTTTAACCCGGTCCGTTCGGCGATACAGGAATTTTCTGCCGAAGGCGGGGAGCCGATGCAATTGGCCGCCATTTTGTCCGTGGTCGGCATTTTGCTGGCGATGATCGTCGGCGTGACAATCGTTTCGCTTCGGCGGATGAACCGCAAGGCGGATTTTGCTATCCGTCACGCGGAAGGCAAAGTAAATTTTGTGTGGGTTGAAAGCAAGGTTCGAACCCAGACCGGTTCCGGGCATAAGACAGTCCGTTCCCTTGAAATGCACGTCGGACCCGAGACCAAATTCTCTGGCATGGATGCAGCCTTGCCGAATCTTATCGATCAGGGTGACGAGTGGATTATTTACTATGTCACTTACCCTTTCATGTTCTTATCCGCAGAAAAAATTTCAAAAGGAGACCAGAATCATGGTTGAAACCGTCCAACAGGTATTAGGCTTTGATGATATTGACCTCGCCTCCAACCGCCTTAATCAGTTGACCCAAAAACAAAAGAACGAATTGGCTGAGAAGGCAAAAAGCCACAAAAGTTTTAACACAACTCTTGGTGTAATTATTGCCGTTATTTTTGGCGGGGCATTATTGACCGGTCTTGGCGCGCCTATTCTCGCTACTGTAGGCGGGAGTTTGCTGGAAAGCGGTGAAGTCACTCCAGAAGCGTTGATCTCCTTGATCCCCATTGTCTGTATGGTGTTGTTTTTTCTGGTGATATTTGGCGGCATTTTGATCGTGGTGTTGCGGGTTGTCTTCGAACGCGCCAACCGCAAAGTGGATACAACAGTGCGCCGCGCCGAGGGCAAGGTCAACCTGGTGTGGGTGGAAAAGCAGGAGCGCAATACGACCAAAACAGGTCCCATGTACAAAACCGTCCGCGTGCTGGAGATGCGAATCGGCGGCGAGACTTTCAATGTCAGCCATGACCTGCCCAATGTCATCAACCAGGGCGAGGAGTGGATTTTTTACTACACCAAGCATCCCTTCAAGTTTTTGTCTGCGGAGAAATTAGCCAAAGGAGAATAGGCAATGTCCAACAACGAAATGCTCCGGGAATACTTCGATTTTACTGAAAGCGAGTTGGAAGAAAATCGTCAGGGACGCGTGACGGAAGAACAGGTTTTGATCATTAAAGAAAGAACTCAAACATATAACAATCTTGTTGTCGCTATTACGCTGATCATGCTTGCCATTGTGTTTGGAATAATCCTTAACTCGACCTCTGGTGTCAAGGATTTTCCCATTTTGGAAACCATGGCTATTCCGCTCTTCTTAGCCGTGGGCGTGGTTATCTTCCTGGTTCTCCGGACCACATCCAAAAATGATTTCTCTGTGAAAAAAGTTGAAGGAAAGGTCAACTTTGTCTGGGCGGAAGAAAGAACAAGAGGATCAAAGAGCACGGAAAGCACCACTGTGTCAAGATTTAAAATGCGTGTCGGGCGCATTTCCTTCGACGCCCGGGCAGAGTTAATGGACATTATCGATCCGGGTGAACGCTATCGCTTCTTTTACACAAAAGGCGGGGACATCCTCTCTGCTGAAGTTGTGGATGGGTAAAATTCTTTTGTGTTCGCGGAGGGCAGCATCATGAACAGACAAGAGCGGCTTCAAAGTTTCTTTGATTTTACGGAGGACGACCTGAAACAAAATCGATCAGGGAATGTTACAGCAAACCAGAAACAAGTGTTGTGGGAAAAGACAAAAAAAGAAGCCGTTCGTCTTTTTGGTATTTTTGCGGGGATGGCGGTGATATTCGTTTTTATTGATCGGGTTAAATTTTCATCAAGCAACTCTCCGCTTTCGTGGGGGATACCATTTGTATTGATCGGGATCGCCGCCATTTCCGTGGTCCTTCGAATTATCAAACGTTCCGATGTTTCCCTGAACTCGGTTTCAGGAAAGGTCGATTTTGCATGGGAGGAGCAAAAGATATACGACCCGGAAAATATCAACCGCTCCACGATAATGCGCAAACTCAAAATGCGGGTGGGAGGGCGATCCTTCGATGTGGATGGGACGCTCAAAAGCATCATAGAGTCGGGCGAGAACTGCCGTTTTTATGTTACGGGCGGTGGGGATATTGTTGCTGCTGAATTATTGAATGGTTCCAAAGACTGATGGTATTGAGATCGGTCCAGTGTGGCATAACTTTAGCGGTAGTGGAATGGATCGTCAAATCAACTGAAGTATAGAAATGAGGTTCAGCCATGACCAAAAACAAAGAACTGCAAAAATTCTACAGATTTACCCCCGAAGACCTTGCTCGGAACAAGCAGGGAATTATCACTGAAAATCAAAAGAAAGAACTATTTCGACGCAAGTTGGTAATACCCTTTCGCAATATGATCGCGATCAGCATTGTTTTACTCGTTATTACCTTTGTCGTTGTCTTGAACGGCGGGCTTTTCTTCCTCAAGAATGCATCCTATTACTATATGATGGGTGGCATACTTGCTGTAGTGGCGGCTGGTTCTTACATCCCTCTGTTCTTTGAAAAACAAGACCTGAAACTAAAAACAGCACATGGACAGGCTAAGATCGTCGATAGAATCAAAGAAGAACAGGCATTCAGCCAGAATGGCGCCACCCATAATTATGGTGGCGTCCCATATCGGACTTCTCTCATGACCGAAATGTTTGTAGAGGGTATTTCCTTTGGCGTAAATGGAATCATCAAGCACGGTGAGATTTGCCGTATTTACTATGTGGGTAATAGTGATATTATCTCCATCGAAGTCTTTGATTGAAGGAAATATCAAGACACGTAAGAACCGATTACAATCGTGGAAATCCCATTTCAATAGGATAGCTGATGAACTTCTCCACCGCTCGCGATTTCGCTCTCCAGCTCGACGCCCAGGATAAACTCGCCTCTTTCAAAGAGGCGTTTGTCATTCCAGACCCAAGCCTTGTCTACTTCGACGGCAACTCACTTGGCATGATGCCAAAAGCCGCGCAGGAAAAATCGCGCCAAATTGTAGATGAGCAATGGGGCAAGGATCTCATCCGCGGTTGGAACAAAGGCTGGTGGGATGCTCCCTCACGCGTGGGGGATAAGATCGGCGCACTCATTGGTGCGGCGGCGGGGCAAACTCTCGTCGGCGATACAGTCTCGGTCAACCTCTTCAAACTCGCCACCTCCGCACTCACACAGCAACCCAACAAGACCCGCATCATCACCGACACTTTCAACTTTCCCTCCGACCTTTACATTTTGCAGGGCATCAATCAAACGCTTGGCAATCGCCACGAGATCATCCGCATCGGTGCCAGCGACAACGACATCACGCCCGACCTCGCCGCGCTTGAAGCCGCCATCAACGAAGGCACCGCGCTCGTCACTCTCTCGCACGTCGTTTTCAAAAGTGGCTACATGTACGATATGCAGCGCATCACTGACTTCGCCCACAAAAAAGGCGCACTCGTTCTTTGGGATTTGTCTCATTCCGTTGGCTCCGTCCCCGTCCATCTCGACGATTGCAACGCAGACTTCGCCATCGGCTGCACCTACAAATACCTCAACGGCGGTCCCG
>ERZ761607.849-NODE-849-length-43986-cov-18.491134_pt1 | contig 43986 bp, 29 predicted proteins | sample MGYA00511164_ERZ761607 | MGnify/ENA primary metagenome ERZ761607 (study PRJEB28899, sample SAMN02445080) | bioreactor sludge metagenome | biome: EBPR sludge | place: Australia: Brisbane, Thorneside Wastewater Treatment Plant | collected 2011-06-22 ...
ATATAAATATATATAAAAACTTAAATACAATACCTTAGTATAATAATCAGATAAAAATAACTTATTATCCGGTACTACATGATGGGATAGTTCGTATTTTTGCGCCCGCAATAAACGCATAAGATGGATCTTTCAGAAAAATTTTCAGAGATAAAGACATTGATATTCGATGTGGATGGTGTTTTTACCAATGGTACCGTATTGATGTTGGAGAGCGGAGAGTTAGTCAGGCAAATGTCTGCAAAGGATGGTTTTGCTATCAGGTTGGCAATTGAAATGGGATACAGGATCTGTATTATAACCGGAGGTACCCAATCAGGTATTTTAGGAAGGTTGGAGGCATTGGGCGTGGATGAAATACATACCGGTATCAACCATAAATTACCTGTTTTTCGCGAATACATTACCCGCAAAAACATCCTTCCTGAAAGTGTGCTTTATTGTGGAGATGATCTCCCTGATCTGCCTGTACTGAAAGAGGTTTTTCTTTCTGCCTGTCCCAATGATGCAGCACCTGAAGTACTGGAACATTGCGATTATATTTCACCCAAACCCGGAGGCCAAGGTTGTGTCAGAGATTTGATAGAAAAAGTTTTGAAATCCCAAAAAAACTGGCCATATTGAGCCAAAAATGGGAGTTCTTCTTCAACTGATAAGATTTCGCAATCTGCTGATCATCCTGCTGACTCAGGCGTTGATATTTTTTGGTCTTTTCTTGCCCGTTTTGAAAAAACACCATTTATCCATTCCCTCTTATTATGCCGATTTTCTGCTTTTATATGGATTCACAGCATTGATTGCTGCAGGTGGATACCTGATCAACGACCTGATGGATACTGGACCAGATTCTTTCAATAAACCCGAAAAACTAATTGTTGGCAAATCCCTCAGCAAAAAAAATACCTTGCAACTCTATTATTTTAGCTTGTTGTCGGGTTTTTTGCTGGGTGTATTAATAGATATCTTTGATCAAAGAATATGTTTTGTGCTAATTCAGCCGATATTGAGTACAGGTTTGGCATTTTATTCGCTTAAATTAAAGGGTATTCCCCTTTTAGGTAATATTTTGATCGCTATCTTATCAGCCCTGGTTCCTGGAATTTTCCTTATTTTTTTCCAAAATGAAATCAGCGGATTGGAAGATCCGGATAAAAGCATTTTAGTGAGATGGATCATAGCTTATTCCATTTTTGCATTCATTTCCTCCCTGTTGAGGGAAATCGTCAAAGATATGGAAGACATGGAAGGCGACAAGTCATTTGGCATCAACAGTACTGCTGTGGCATTTGGGATTCCTAAAAGTAAACGAATTGCTGTGGTGACATCGGTTTTACTGTGTATTTCCCTGATAATCTGGGCTATGATGTCATTCAATGGCAATATGGTTTTGTGGACTTACCCGCTTATCCTGATCATTACTTTGGTTCGGCTGACCAAAAGGTTGTCCTTATCACAGGAGAAAACTGACTTTGCAGGGGTCAGCCGGGGTATTAAGTACTTCATGCTGGCTGGACTGATCTATATTCTAATATTTTCCCTTATACATTTTAATAAATGATCTATGTATTGGTTTGACAAATATGATATTATACTTGGTTCCGGATCTCCCAGAAGGAAAGCTCTGATGGAAGAAGCAGGATTTAAATTCACCGTCATGGTTCCTGATGCGGATGAATCTTTTCCTGAAGATATGCCCGTTGCAGAAGTTGCAGTCTTCCTTGCAAAACAAAAATCTGCTGTTTTCCTCAGTCACCCAATCCCACAAAACAGGATCATCATAACGGCAGACAGCATAGTAGTCCTTGAAAATCAAATACTTGGAAAACCGAAATCTGTGAATGAAGCTAAAACCATGTTGAGCATGATCGCAGGTCAGCAACATCATGTGATCACGGGGGTTTGCCTGCTTAGTCAAAACAGCTCCCACACTTTTTCTTGCCAGACAATGGTTGAAGTCAATTCCATGACTGCAGAAGAAATTGATTATTATATCAAGTGGTTTGAACCCTTTGATAAAGCAGGAAGTTACGGAATACAGGAATGGCTTGGGCTTTGCAAAATCAATTCCATCGAAGGCAGTTACACCAATGTTATGGGTCTTCCCATGGAACGGCTTTATCATGAATTGCTGACAATGATCTGATCATCTGATCATCAGATCATCAGATCATTAGATCATCAGATCATTAGAAAATCAGATCATTAGATCATTATACCATTGCTTCATCTTGCACCAAGTTCCAACTCAAAAAGGAACTTCTGGTCATCCCTGATCACTTCCAATCTGACTTTATCCCCTGGAACAAATTTTTTGAGTTCATCGGAGTATGCTTTCAGACTTTTAACAGGAACATCATTCATAGCTACAATCACATCGCCAACCAGCAAACCTGCTTTTGAGGCTGGTCCGCCCTCAGTGATAGCGCCTACCCGGACACCACTTCCATTGTAGGCAAAATCCGGCATGGTACCAGTTGAAGCGCGTCTTTCTCCTGCCGGTTTGTCTTTAGGTTCCAGCCCGGGATGTCCTGTTGGATGACCGGTAAATGGCATTGGATCTAACCTCGATCCCAGATAGATCAATACTTCTTTGGCAACTGTTGCAACTTTGACCAATCCAGCCGGATCCAGTTTCTCCACCACATCGGAAGGTCTGTGATAATCTTCGTGAGCGCCTGAAAACAATTGAACGGCAGGAACTGTTATTTCATGAAAAGCTGACTGATCGCTTGAAGTAATATCCTGGAGTGACAATTCAGTTTTTATTCCTGTCACATATTCTGTTCCCATAAATATAAAACGCCACTCCCTGGCTGAATTCCCTCCCAACACCAGCAATGGATTATCAAACAACCTGCCATTGGTATCCATATTCAGGTTTGCAAAGTAGTTTGGTTTAACGCCATTGATCTGATAATTTTTAACAAAATACCTTGAACCGGCCAAGTCTGCTTCTTCACCAGTAAATGCTACAAATAATACAGGTCTTGATCCCTGGTAATTTGAGGCAACAGTCCTCGCAATTTCCATCAAAACTGCTACACCACTTGCATTATCATCCGCTCCAAAATGAATTTTTCCTTCATTTCCGGGTCTTACGTCCGGCCAGCCAAAACCCAGATGGTCATAATGTGCGGAGATCACCACCGGTTGATCGGCTAGTCCCGGATCCGATCCGGGCAATAACCCGATCACATTATTCAGGTTCAGTGTGCCTTTTCCTTCAAAAGACTGAGTCCATGACTGAAAATAACTTTGTCCGTCCAATCCTGGTTTTAAACCGGCTTTTGCAAATGCTGTCTGAATATATTCAGCAGCAATTTGCAGTTCTGAAGTACCCAAACCACGACCTTGCATGTCTGCAGAAGCGAGGTAAGCCACATCATTCATCATTCTCTCAGCTGAAAAGACAGGTGCAAGCTCAGCAAGAGCTGATCTGTGTATGTATTGAGCCGTTTTTTCATCTAACGGATTGGTTTTATTCTCCGAATTCCCGCCCAAAATCTCCTTTTTAGTCAAAGGGCTATTGATCACTTCCCAATTTCCTTTGACCACATTTTCCGGTTCGTCACCCTCAAAAGCCAAAAAGGAATACTTGCCATAATGAGGTAATTTCCGGTTAAGTCCCGCTATAGCTTTTTCATCATGAATATTGAAAAAAACGAGTACTTCATCCGGATTAGCCGGATGCATCGAAGTGATGATGGAACTTTGTTTAGAATGATCTATTTTTTGGCCAAAAATGCTGAGCTGGTCTTTTTCCTTAACGACCGGATGGCCTTCAAGTGAAGCATAAAATGTATTGGCAAATCGATTTTTATTATCAAGAATCCAAATAGTTTTATCTGCAGGTAAATCTTTTAAAGCTCCATCTTTTACAATTGTAAAAATTCCTGAATTGCCACTTTTCCAGTTTTCGATGAACTGTGTATAATAAGCCAATCTTTTGGCATCCACTTCCTCAGGTAAAATGACCAGTGTTTCTTTGGCGCCATACGCTTTTGATAAGCTGGCAGGTACTTCGAGTGGATCCAGTATTCTGAACAGGTCAAAATAGGGATCTACCTCAATTTTAAAAGATGATGACGCTAATTTTATAGTATAATGCTGAAATTTTTGGTACATCAGCGCTTTGTGAAAGACCAAACCATCCGTAGTGTGGATCAACACAGGGACTTCGAGGCTGAATGGCTCGCCTTTCTGTTCCTGAAGCAATGAAAACCTGACTTCCCGGTCATTGAACGTCACATCCTGAATACTGAGTTTTGGCGCCCCTGTTCTGTTCACCCATTGGTCAAAAAACTCACTGAGATCCATGTCTGCAACTTTTTCAAACGACTTTTGTATGTCCCCGAATGAAGCTTTCCTGAAAGCATTTTCTCTGTTAAAATGCTGAAAAGCTTTTACAAAAATTTCGTCGCCCAGCATCAACCTGAGCATGTGGAACATCATACTTGATTTGCCATAACCCACTGCTTCTGAAGCTGCATTGTGTCTGCTTAAAAAAGCATTTAATGGAAAATCATTGTCCGCCGTAACATAATCTGTATATTTTTGAAGGGTAGACCGCCTGTACTCAGCTCCTTGCCCTCTTTGCTCCTTGATCAGATGATCCGCCATATAAGCTGTGATCCCTTCGCACCAGTTGCCCGATTCAAAATCGACATACACGCTGTTGCCCCACCAGTTGTGGAGCAATTCATGCGGATAGGAAGAATGCAATATGAAGGGAAAACGGATTACTTTTTCACCTAACAGGGTAAAAGAAGGCATACCATAACCTGTTTCCCAAAAATTTTCAACCAAAGCAAACTTGGAATATGGGAAAGGACCAACCAACTGACGATACATTTCAAGGTATTGAGCGGTTGTTTCCAAATATTTATTGGCCAAAGCTTCATCCGGTGACCTTAAAAATGCCATTGCTGCAACATTTCCAGCCTGGAAGCTGTACTCATGGAATTTAGCAGCAATCAGAAAGATCTCTTCCTGAGGCATGTTTTCTTCCCAGATTTCAATGTTGTGGGTGCCGGAAACGGAAGACATCAACCGTTTACCCTGGGAAACGGTTTTCCAGGGTGCCGGAAGTTCGGTCGTCATACTGAACTGCATCAATGGAGTCTCAAATCCGGGAATCCAATGACTGGAACCGGCCAGATAAACGCCCATCGTATCAATGATACCCGGAGATTCGCTGAAACCACGCTGATAATTTTCCTCAGATTGTTCGATCGGTGAACTTATTATTCCTTCATATTGTATCGTGAAATCTGAAAATCCGGTGGTCAGATCATTAAAAACAACCCGATAATTACTCAAAAGTAGTCCTGTTTTGGAAGATCCTGCATCGTCTCTGTCCATACCAATATCCTTGCTTTCCACCAACGTATTCAGCTTTTGAATGGTCACGTGTTTGCTCCAGCCAGTCAACTTCAGCTCACTGTTGAGCGTAAAAAATACTTGATCCCCGGTTGAAGGGAAAGATATCTGGTCAGTAACAGAAATATATGATTTTTCGGGAATGATCTGTACTTTGAGTACATGTTTCAACGAAGTACCGTCCTGAGCTTTTATAACAAATGACGCCAACGTAATGAATACAAAAAATATCAACCTGGACATGGTGAGGAAATTCTAAGAATGAGAAAATTCAATATCAGTTTTGATAATCATTAACAATTGATTATCAATGCGTTTTGGTCATACTTTCCGGTATAACCAGAATGAAATCTGCCAGAGGTTTATATTCATCCCTGAATTCAAGATCTTCAGCTTCGACTGTAGAGATGGTGCTGACCTTTAACCTTGGGTTGTATTGCTGAAGATACCAAACGATCGCTCCATGATTTTTTGAATGAAAATCACCCTGAAAATGGATAAAAACCTTGTCCTTTTCAAAATTCTTACTGATAAAATAAGCCATAGTGGCATCTTTGATGGCTTGTGCTTTGACCATGTTAGGTGGCACACCCCCTTTTCCGTGGCCTCCACCCATGTCCATTTCAGACATCTCCCTGTAATTCGGTGCTTCAGGATCATACGGAACAGGCAAAATTGGCAAAAATCTTTTAGCTTCATCGCTCAACTCGTTCAGACCTTCAAAGCCATTTTGATTGACGAGTGCTGCATAACGCCTTGGAATATTGGTAGCTACGAATCTGATGTTTTTATCTTTGGCAAATTCCAGCATTGGTTTATAATCTGTTTTATAATTAGGCCAAAGGCGCATTTCTTCCTCGAAATTTCTTTGTCTGATCAATCCCGCGAAATACTCATCTATAAGCAATTGGTTGTCAGATTCAAACATTTCACCGCCCATGATCAATGAGCCATTTTTTTCAAATATACCTTTGCTCAACTCAAGCTGCATCCAATGACAAACGGGGTTATTATGCAATTCTCCAAATAAAACCACATCAGACTGGCTCAGGACATTGAGCATTCTCTCAAATTTCACCTGCCTACCTCTGGCATCGTACAATTTATAAGCATCCATTTTTTGGGCGTTGGCAATGGTTGCCAATATGACCATACAAAACAGCATTAAAGTTTTTGTCATTATTTTACCTTTTAAATATACTAAATTCATACTCAGCATGCAAAAATAATGAATCTTAAAGAATTACACGATAAAATGTAAAAGGACAGGTAGCAAAATAAACTCGCAACAAATCAGAAAGATCTCTTTCTATGCTCAGGTATAATACAAATTATTGCAATCAATTGATTTTCTGAATTTTAAGGTCATGTCCTTTTTTTCCATTCACTGAATATCAGAAACTAATAACATGATTTAAATCAATGTATTATTCGGAGGTTAAAAGAAACAAGGAGCAAGTAAAACAATTACATTTAATTGGTTTTCAATCATATAAATACAAATAATTAAAGTATTTATTTAATTAAGCATGCCTATACAATTGAATATCAATCTATTGATTCAAATACAGGTTTGTTTTCAATTTTGAGGATGTGGTCATTAGGCTTATCGAATTCGATCAATCCATCAAGAAGGCGGATGATCCGGTGCGTATATTGAGCAATATCGGATTCGTGGGTTACCAAAATGACAGTATTCCCCTGATTGTGAATTTCTTCAAAGATAGCCATGATCTCATAGGAAGTTTTGGAATCCAGGTTGCCGGTAGGTTCATCTGCCAAAATGATCGCCGGGTTGTTGACCAGGGCCCTGGCAATGGCTACACGTTGACGCTGCCCGCCGGATAGTTCATTGGGTTTGTGTGTCATCCTGTCCTGAAGCCCGACAGATTCGAGTGCAAATGCTGCTTTCTCAAGCCTGGCTTTTTTGCTATAACCTGCATACAGCAGAGGCAAGGCAACATTTTCCCATGAAGACATTCTTGGAAGCAGGTTGAAAGTCTGAAACACAAAACCGATCTCTTTATTTCTGACAGCTGCAAGTTCATTGCTGGTCATTTTGCTGACAGCCTGGCCACTGAGTTTATATTCCCCTGAAGTCGGTGTATCCAGGCATCCCAGTATGTTCATCAGGGTGGATTTTCCCGAACCTGACGGACCCATCAGTGCTACATATTCGTTTCTGAAAATATCGAGTGTAATGGATCTGAGTGCCTGAATTTTTTCAGTACCCATGATATACGTTTTGTTGATATCTGTCAATTCGATGATCTTTTCTGCCATAATGCTGTTATTAGACTTCAAATGTAATATATGCGATCCCAAACGCTTGTTTTATTTAGATAAAACAGGGTTTTGATTCGATAAAAACAGGGAGAAATAACATGAAGCACGTATCAATATTTGATTTTTATAGATCGATGCCCGGGTGTCCACCAAGAATCTATACACGCGGATCAGTACTACAAACATGGATAGATAAGGTCGAAAAAGATTAAATGATATAAGTTTTCGAGCCATTCGTCGTTGCATGTGTTTTTCTCGCAGTTATTGGTGATTACTCCCGCAATATTTCCCCTCCGTCTGTCACTGTTGGGATTCTCATAAACAACACATTTTCGATGTTATTATCATGGAATAGTTGATTTAAAACACCATCTATGGCGAAATCTAAAACACAGTCAGCCACCATCGACTGCCTGTATAATCGGGTATGAATGTCACATTCCATCCTATTCTACTTTGATAAACTTATTGCTGCCCAGTAATTTACCTTGTGCATCAAATACTTTTAGTATATAAAATCCGGCACCTAAACTGCTCACATCCATTTTCAAAAACCTTTGACCCGCAAATCCCGCAGGATGGGACATCACCTGTCTTCCGGTCAGATCATAGATCCTCAATATGACATTTTCTGCCTTTAAACTGTCCAAGTTTAAGTATGTCCTGACCGGATTTGGGTAAATATGTACATACTGAAGCTTTTCGACCGGACCTTTATCCGCAGAAAGCCCGACATCTTCTGCCCTGAATCGCATCAGGGTAGGCCAGTCTCCAGCATACCCAATCCCATTTGGCGTAGAAGGATCAGGCGCCCTATTGTTGCCTTGTATCAGCAAATCGCCATTATCCAGGACATCCAGGTATCTGAATACCAAAACATGCTCATTATAATCGTACGTAAGTTTTTTCAGGAACTGCAGACCACCGCCCGGCTTTGTTTTATAGAATTTGATGCCTGGCCCCTCGAGATAATGGGCCTGAACCGCCATCAAAAACTCTCCTTCATCCTCCAGATAATGAAATATCATATAATGATGCCTGTATTCTTCCGGCTCATTATTGAACCTCCTTACCAGGTTACCTTCATAATCAAACACTAGAAACTCCCACAATGGTGCCAGCGTATCATATAGATCCTGTTCCCATATAGGTGCATGTAGTAGTATATAGTTATGATTTGCACCTCCAAGCCTTAAGGTCTTAAAATTTATCCCTTCTATTGCCTCATCCAGTTTCAAATTTTTAACTTTGTCCAGATGTTGATCATATATAACCAGGCTTGGTTGTTTATCGAAATTCTGATCAAAGTTATTTATCCAGTATTGTATCGTGATCAGTGAATCTATACTAATCCTTTTTATCCTGTTAATATTTGATTGACCAACTCTGTTGATATTCACCGAATCTACTTCCTTTTCAAACCGAATGGTATCTCTTTTTTCATTTTCCAGGATATTCCCCAATTCGTCTATTTTGTATTGGTTGTACCAACTTTCCGTCTCTTCACTTAAAATTCCAGGTGTCACAATTTCATTATAAAAAAATGTGCCATCTTTCAGTCCATACAATTGTCTTGAAGTGGCGATTGAATTCTTAATGCGAAGCAAATTTGTATTTGATGGATCTCCCCGAATATGGCCAACTAACATACCACTTTCTGAATCATACTTTCTTACACTGATCAATGAACTGTCTCCCAACCAATTCCATTGAGAACTAAAACCATCAGGGAAATATTCAGGATCAGCAATTCTTCTAGCTGTTACTACATGAAGCATTCCTTCTGCTAAGTACATATCCTCTAAAAACTCTTGCTTCTCTTCAGTTCTTAAATCAATGGTTGCCCACCAAATAGGTTTTCCGGTTATTAGGTCAATTTTAACAATAAAACCTCCTTCCTGATAACATTTTATTTGCGTTGAGTTGAACATATACAAAAAATCTTTATCCCTGAGGCAATACTCCCTGTAATTATTATAATACGAAAAATGATTTTCGCCATCAAAAATTCCATTCCCAATCAACGAACTGTCCGTAGAGATATAGGTCCATATCGGGTCAGATTCCAAAAACTTTATCGGTGCAAAGCTTACCTGTCCATATAAGTTGATTACATTAAATAAATTAAATATTAATAAATATATATTTTTCATTCGTTCGATTTTATTCTTTTTGGATTATATAAAACACTTCCATTAATGAGAGAATTACTTATAAAAAATTCACAATCATTGATTTACACTTAAATTAATGCTTAAGTGTCAATTTTGTCAAGGTTAAAAAAACAGGGGATCGAGTCCCCTGCTTGAAAAAAAACAATATTATTCGCAACTCGCATTACATGATCCTGCGCTGTAATCATTAAGACATGGATCCTGAAGAAATTCTGTACACGGTGATATTAAATTGGTATCATTCCACAATGGTTTTAGTTTGCCAGTTTCCGAATCATAACAATATGCAGATTCCCGGACACAACAACCGTCTGTTGCACATGGTGTTAAATACAGTTCATATTCAATATTTCCTCCACGGTTAATTTCTTTGTAGCACATTTGAAGGCAAGGAGATTTAAAATAATATGAATTTAGTACAGGATCGGTATTACAATTCAAACCTCCGGCAAGTGCTAATTCCAATAAATATTTTTTTTCAAACTCTTCCTGCAACCAAAACGAAAAATTCTTGAAAGCATCAGAATTTCCTCCAATGGAAATCTGGATCAACTGATTGTACCAATTCTGACAATCGTTGTTGGCAGGTTGTACCAAACTCCACTGAAGATTGCGAAAATCTATGTAATAACCAGTTATAGAACCATTAATATCCAATTTATTACATTTTCTAACATTCATAGTTACACTGATCTGACATCCCAAATTTGTAGTAATAATATAATTTACATTTTCAATATTACCACAAACAACAATTCCTTGCAGTTGGCTATAAATATCACATCCGGGTGAAATCACTTTATGAATATTCCCTGTTGATCTGCTTGTAAGTTCAGGATCCTTAACCTCATTTACTGATCCTATTTCACTTTTCTGACACTGCAAAAAGACAATCACACCAATGATGGCAACAATAAAAAAATATAATTTTTTCATTTTATTTAAATTTAGATTTTATTAAAAATTTTCTACACAATAAAAAATCTAAACTCTAATAGTAAGGCGGATCCTCCCGCAGCCTTTGCCGCCGGGGCACAAACAACAATAAATTACATTCACAAAATAATAAATGGGAGCCGTAGAGCCGTAGAGCCGTAGATTATGATGTGAACTTCTTATCATACTATGGTTTAAGCGATAAATATAGGATTTTTCGGTCAGATTTCAAAATTTTTTCGGTTAAGTTTTTGAACTTATTTTAATGGCAGAATAATATTTGGTGCTGGCTTTGTTCCTGGTTTAATTGCGAAATTTGCTTTTGTGTTTTAGTGCTGAGTCTGAATGATGAGGGTGTTTTTACCAGGTGGTGATGGAGTTTTTACTACTCCAATTTCAATGTTTTTATGCATAAAAGACTGTATTATCATCAGCGAATAAGCTGAAATAAATATTGATTTGGTGATAATCGCTATTGGAAATACCCGAAAAAGGTATAAAAAACCCGGCTCCGGGAAGATTCCATGCCGGGTTCGGTCGTATAATTTCAATACAATAATGACTGGTTAAATGCCGATTTTGGCTTTGACCGCATCCATGATCTCCTGTTCTTTTTTGACCGCATTCTCCAGCATTGCATTGGCCCTGGACTGCATATCATTTACAAAATCAGGGTCTTTCAGGCCCATGCAGTTGATCATCACATTGAGATAGGCGCCAAATACGGCAGTTTTTGCACAGAGCACTCCCACACCTGCATCGGAAACTGAGTTCGGGTTGCCATGGGCAGTCATTTCCTCCAATACCTCAAAACTTTTCCAGGCTGTTTCCATCACCCTGAATGGCACTTCAATCGCATATTTGGTAGCCTGTTTCATCGCCTCAGAACGGCTTTTCTTTTCGTCATCCGTTGCCTTGGGCATTCTTACCGCATCGATGATGGCATTGAAAGCACGCGTGTCCTCATCCACCAGGAACAGCAGCTCTTCCTTCAAAGCCTGTCCTTTTGCAGCCCATTCGCTGAAATACGCCCAGCGATCATCCCAACCGGGTTTATGCGATGAAAGATTGCCCACCATCGCTCCCAGGGAAGCGCCCAAAGCGCCCACATAAGCCGCTATACTTCCGCCACCGGGAGCAGGACTTTCGGAAGCCGTCGCATCAGCAAATGCCTCCAGATCTTTGGAAACCAATGCTTTCTGTGCCGGGTCTTCCAGGAGGTATTCGATCACTCTTTCTCTCGGGTTGAATGGAGCCAGTTCGTCCAGTCCCAATGATTTCACAGCGATATGAATGAGTTCGGATTCTGACACGCCTACTGATCTTTCCTGCTTTTCAAGGAAATACTTTCCGGCATCGGTCAATACTTTTTTAGGGACCAAACCAACCAGTTCACTGCCTGTCACCCTTATTCCACGGGAAGTCGCGCTTTTTACAGCCTCATCAAATGCGACGTGCAAGGGTGTGATCTCTATATTGGTCAGGTTCATCGAAACCTGCGCAATACCATATTCTTCAATATACCAACCGATGGCTTTGACCGATTTCAGTACGCCTGGTTGCCGTTTAGGTTCGCCGTTTTCATCCAAAATAACTTTGCCTGTGACCGGATCGCCTTCTCTCAGGATACGTCCGTTTTCCCTCAGGTCAAAAGCGATGGAATTGGCTCTGCGCGTGGAAGTGGTGTTGAGATTGATGTTATAGGCTACCAAAAAATCCCTTGCGCCGATCACGGTAGCTCCTGACTTTGGATTGAAAACTGCTTTACCGAAATCCGGTTGCCAGTTAAGATCTTCCAGTTTTTTAGCCAGTCCTTCATATTCTCCTGCTCGAATGGTCGCCAGGTTTTTCCGGTCGGGTTTCTGAGCGGCTTCTTCGTAACAATAGACGGGAATGGATAGTTCCTCACCGACTCTTTTGGCTAATTGCAAGGCATATTTTACCACTTCTTCCATCGAAATACCGGAAATCGGGATCAGCGGGCAAACATCTGTTGCGCCCATACGCGGATGTTCTCCGGAGTGTTTGGACATATCGATCACTTCGCCTGCTTTTTTGATGGCGCGAAAGGCTGCTTCGATCACCTGTCCGGGTTCGCCTACAAAGGTTACCACGGTTCTGTTGGTAGCCTTTCCGGGATCCACATTGAGCAATTGGACACCTTCGACGGTTTTAATTTCATCCGTTATCTGTTGAATAATATGCATATCTCTGCCTTCGCTGAAATTCGGAACGCATTCTATCAATCTGTTTGCTGCCATATTTTTAGTTTATATGTTTGAATAATGAATCATTTCGGGTCAAAACCCGGATTTGGCCTGCAAAAGTACGTAAATAGACCTGATTAGGCTATAGCAGAGGAACAAATTTCTAAGCAATTTTATCGATTCGTCGTTGGTGATCAAATCATTTAAACTTATTTCCATATCATGCGATTTATACAATAAAAATTATATTTTTGAACACTAAAAACTGAATGCCATGCCATATTTTATCAGTATGATCCTCATTTTCTTCCTGGCCTGCGGGCAAAAATCAGCAAAAATCAACACGGAAAACCAAATTTTTTCCTCTGTTTCAACTTCACTATCTGACAAAGCTTTACAGAGTGATGCCTCTCCCAAAAACATTTGCTGGAAGGGAAAACTTGGCGGCAAAATACCTGTTTTTATACATTATCAACAGGTTGGAGACCTCATTGTCGGCGAGATCACCTACCTCAAAACAAAAAAAAGGATTCCCATCCGTTTGATCGGTGAATTGCACAACGGAGGTTTTTACCGCCTTCAGGAATATGATCCGAAAGGCAATATCACCGGGATCATCGAAGCAAAAGTGAAGAAAGGAGTTTTTTCAGGTGTCTGGATAGCGCCCACTACTCAAAAGGAACTGTCTTTTAATCTGGTACATTCGGATAGTCTTATCATTTCACCATCCATTAAAGTTTCGGAAAAGAATGTATTTGGCACCTATGCGTATGCTTATGGTGAAGAAGGATACAGCGGCCAACTGGAAATTGCGGATGCAGATAATGGCGAAGCGGATTTTTATCTGATCTCTGTAACAAGTCTGAAAATGGGGCCGAATATAGCTGAAATAGAAAAGGATAAGGTGATGCTTGAGGGCGATTTTTTCAATTACATCATTCCTTACAGTGAAAATTGTGAAATCAGGGTGGAATTTTACAAGGAATTTGCCAGGGTCCGGTATGCCAATGGAGACTGTCCCGGTCAATTCGGACACAACGCCACGGTGGAAGGTATTTTTGCAAGGGTAAAACAATAAACTTAGCTTCAGTATCTTTTGTTGAACGGAAATTTACCGGCCTTATACCAAAACCAAAATATAAACCGTTTGTTAGTAAAACATTGAGCTAAAGGCTCATCAGGCAAATGACAAAAGGAGTACCATACATATTTTTAGTTGCTTTTTTGCTGCTTTTCAGTTATTCATGTGAGAAAGAACAAGTCAGTTTTTATATTCACGATGAACATGATTTTGAGATCAAAGCAGGATTAAATACTATTGAAACCCATTTTTTTGTTTTTCGAAATATCAAAAACACACTTCCTCAGGAATTGTACAATCAGGGTTTAAGTTTTGACGATGTAAAAGTGATTTATGCAGGTAAAGGTCTGATACAACCGGTTTTTGATGATTTTCAATACGGAGACATACGTGAAGTATCAATATGGGTCGTTTCACCCATTGATCCGTCGATCAGACATGAAATTTATTATCTGGATCAGATTCCCTACAGTATGCGGGGAGAAATGAAATTGCTTTCCGGAATTGCGAATCTTAAAGATTTCCTAAGCTTGCATTCGTCTTATAATTTGGAAATACAAATAAAATTTAGAAACTTTGTCCCCGCGAACACATTGAATCGTTTTACATATAGTTTTGCAATCTTTTTGAATCAATAATGGAGAAACACTTTTTAATCGAATTAGACTATTTTGATCCTGAAATTCAGGAAGCTTTTCTCTATGACGAAAAGCTGGATCAAATCATAGCAGAGTTGAAAACAACCAATCGTGTAGTATCCATATCCATTTCTGAAGAGCAGGCAGTCATGTGGATCGTAATGAAAGCCAGTTCCGAAAGCGATCTTGAATTCGTTTTGGATTCCCTCAAACTTCCCGAGGTCAGCAGTTATGATTTTTACCTGCTAGACTATCATGTATCCATCAACACCTATGAATCCTATTCTCTGAATTGATCAAATGCCTGTATTTCAATCGCTTTCAGAAATTAGTCTCTTCAATGCCATCGTTTACCAGGTCACTGAACCACTGGATTTTTTCAGAGATAAAATAGAATTATCTGATAGTGAGATGAGTTATTTTTCTGCAAAACGGCATCCCGAGCGGCAAAAAGAGTCTTATGCTGTCCGATACGCCCTGCATCTGGCATTGAACAAACAAAACAGGGTGGTTTTAGAAACAGATCTTTATGGAAAACCTTATCTTGTCGGTTCAGAAAGCTTTATATCATTGAGCCACACTTCCCGATATGTTGCTGCTGTAGTCAGTCCATATCCATGTGGCATTGATATTCAGCGATTTGACACGAAAATATTAAACCTTGGTGCAAAATTTTTAGCTGAAAAAGAATTGGGTGATATTCCTCCGGTTAGCATGGTGTCATTCCTTACACATTGCTGGGCCATCAAGGAGGCAGCTTACAAAACTTTTGGCAAAAAAGGACTTGAATTTAACAAGGAAATTGAAATTCAGGAAATAGATTTCCGGGAAGGTAGCTGGGAAAGCAAAGTCAGGGTCCAAAAAAACGATGAAGATTTCAAATATCAGGTGAAAGGCTGGACAAGCGAAGCCTTTGTTCTGGCAATCTGTCTTGAAATATAACAGATATTCAGAGAGTTTTTGCGATAATTTGCTATGCCAGACTATATTTTTTACGACTTTTGCCTGTTTAATACAAAGCACAAATTAATTCTGACTGTATGAGAATCACATTATTTTTTATGGCTTTAACACTACTGGGTGCATGCAAATCCAAAGAAAAAGATAACCATGTTGCTGGTCTTCCTGCAGATTTTGAAGTTTTTTTCCAAAAATTTCACACCGACAGTGTATATCAGATGGAGCATATCATTTTTCCACTCGAAGGCCATATAAGGGTGATGGAAAATCAACTTGAGATCATCAATCCGATCAAATGGGAAAAAGAGGACTGGATCATGCATAAACCTTTCAATGATCACGGTGGCACTTTTGAGCAGAAATATTTGATGACAGGAGATATTGTTGTGGAAAAAATCAGAGACAAATCCGATTTTTTCAAAATGGAAAGGCGTTTTGCAAAATTGGGTGAAGACTGGACCTTAATTTATTATGGGGCAAACAATTGATTGTTCGCCCCATAATAAGATACCCGTATGATTCGAGGGTCGTCCTGCAAATTATGCCTGTTTATTTTTACAGGTATTGATCTTGAATAGGGTGTAGAGCGGGCAGAAATTGATCAGGCTGGTGATCAGTAAAATTATCGCAGCAACTATCAATACGATGGCCAAAGTTCCTGAGATCACGCCAAAATAATACAACAGTGCAACAACCAGTGCGATCAACACCCTGATCAGTTTGTCAATTTGTCCTACATTTTTCTTCATAACCGTGCTTTTATTAATTAAGTAAAAAATTGTGATCTGAATTCACGTGTCTTATTAACAAATGTAACAAAGATTTATAAATAATATCGCAATTATTTCTTCTAAAAAACATCCGGCGGTATAATTATGTAAGTTCATTTAGGGAAATCTGTATTTTTTTTTAATCTTTGTTGTTGTTGTAGGATTTTATTTTCTATTTGGATTAAAATATAAAGATGAACACCCGGTTATATCAAGAGATGCTGCAGGCAAAGCGTGATGGCAAAAAGAAATTTGCCGTTTTGATCGACCCTGATAAACTGCGCCTGGAGGCCTATGATGAAATCGTAAGCAGGGCCATTGAGCACAAAGTTGATTACTTTTTCATAGGAGGTAGTCTCATTGTCAATGATGTACTGGACAATGTATTGGTTTCCATCAGAGAAAAATGCGATATCCCGCTGATACTTTTTCCCGGCAACTCATATCAGTTGAGCTACAGGGCGGATGGCATCCTGTTTCTTTCACTCATCTCTGGTCGAAATGCAGATTTACTCATTGGGAAACATGTGATCGCTGCGCCATTTTTGAAGGTAAGCCCTCTTGAAGTTTTACCTACAGGCTATATGTTAATAGATGGTGGCAGGCCAACGACAGTCAGCTACATGAGTAACACCATGCCGATCCCATCCAATAAAAATGACATTGCCCTTACGACAGCGCTTGCCGGCCAGTATCTTGGTATGAAACTCATATTCATGGATGCCGGAAGTGGTGCCGATATTCCGGTTTCAACAGCAATGATCAAAGCAGTAAGCTCTACCATCGATATTCCGCTGATCGTTGGAGGAGGAATAAAAACTGCTGAGAACATCGAAGAAAATCTGAAAGCTGGCGCTGACCTGATTGTGATTGGAGATGCCATCGAGAAAAACGCAGCATTATTGCCTGAGTTTGCAAAGGTATTTCACCGTTTTAACAGCAAAAAGCAGGTATGAACGAGGGTATGGTGATCAAGTCGACCGGTTCCTGGTATCAGGTTGCAAATGAAAGAAATGAAATTTTCCTATGCACGATCCGGGGTAAAATCAGGTTGGATAAGCTCAAACTCACCAATCCCGTAACCGTTGGAGACAAAGTCCAGTTTATCATTGAGGATGAAATGGAAAATATAGGAACCATCATCAAGATCCATCCGCGCCAAAATTATGTTGTCCGTCAATCACCCCGGAAAAAACATTTTCTACATCTGATCGCCAGTAATGTTGACCAGGCATTTTTAGTGGTCACCGTCGTTAAACCTATGCTCAAGCAAGGGTTTATAGACCGGTTTTTGCTGATGACTGAACCTTACCACATTCCTGTACACATCATTTTCAATAAATCGGACCTTTATGAACCCGAAGACTTGGAGACGTTTTATTTTTTTGAAGAGATCTATACAACAATAGGATATTTTGTTCATCTGACATCCGCCGGATCAGACGCTGATTTTGATACACTCAAATCACTCATGGCTGGTAAAACGACACTGATCGCGGGACAAAGCGGCGTAGGAAAGAGTACCCTCGTTAACAGAATACAGCCGGAACTTGACCTGCGTACTTCCGATGTGTCGGATAAAACAGAAAAAGGAAAGCATACGACTACTTTTGCACAGATGTATCCATTGGATTTCGGTGGCTATATCATCGACACACCAGGTATTAAAAACCTGTCTTTCAGTAATTTGGAAGTGATGGATGTGGCTCACAATTTCGTTGAATTTTTCAGGAAGTCAGCTGAATGCAGATTCCAGAATTGTACGCACAGGAATGAACCTGGTTGTGCGGTGAAAGTTGCGGTTGATCAGAATGAGATTTCAGTTTACAGGTACAGTACCTACCTTCAGATTCTGGAGGAAATTGAAGACCAGAATTACTGGGAAAGACACCATATATAATTTTGGCATGACAACCCTGCAAAAACGGTAAATCATGCGGATTTTACTATTTAAACAAAATTTAACCTGCTGGTGTTGAATTGTTTTACTCAGATAATTGAATAGAACAGAGGAAAAAATTAATTTTGCCCCTTAAATTTTTAGAAATGATCAACATTAGTTTTCCTGATGGCAGTGTCAGGCAATTTGAATCCGGTGTCACTTCTTTTGACATTGCGATGGGTATCAGTGAAGGATTGGCAAGAAATGTCCTTTCTGCAAGTGTAAATGGTAAAGTAAGGGATCTCATGCTCCCAATTACAGAAGATGCAACCATTGTTTTTCACAAATGGGATGAACCTGAAGGAAAAGCTACTTATTGGCACTCTTCAGCCCACCTGATGGCAGAAGCTTTGGAAGCCTTGTATCCCGGTGTTAAATTCGGCATAGGTCCTGATATTGAGCAAGGATTTTATTACGATGTAGACATGGGAGACCATGAGCTTAATCTTACAGATTTGCAGGCAATTGAAAAGAAAATGCTGGAATTGGCAAAAGAGAAACAGACTTTTGTTCGAACTGCCGTTTCAAAAAGTGAAGCGATAGATTATTTCTCAAAAAAAGGAGATGAGTACAAACTGGAGCTGATCTCTGAGTTGGCAGACGGTGAGATCACTTTCTATACATCCGGAAGTTTTGTTGACTTGTGCAGAGGACCACACCTTCCTGACACGCGACACATCAAGGCGGTCAAATTGCTCAATATCGCCGGTGCGTACTGGAGAGGCGATGAATCCAGGAAAATGATGACCCGTATTTATGGCATTACTTTCCCTCAAAAATCAGAGCTGACTGAATTCCTGGAACGTCTGGAGGAGGCTAAAAAAAGAGATCACAGAAAACTGGGTGTTGAGCTTGAATTGTTCATGTTCTCCGAAAAAGTTGGCGCAGGATTACCGATCTGGTTGCCAAAAGGAACTGCCTTGAGGAGCAGACTGGAAGATTTTTTGAAAGAAGAGCAGTTGAAAAGAGGGTATCAGGCTGTGATCACCCCACATTTGGGTAAAAAAGACCTCTATGTGACCAGCGGACATTATGCCAAATATGGAAAAGACAGTTTCCAGCCCATTCATACACCAAGGGAAGGTGAAGAGTTTTTGCTGAAGCCGATGAACTGTCCTCATCACTGTGAAATTTACAACAACAAGCCTCATTCATATCGGGAATTGCCCATCAGGATTGCAGAATTTGGAACGGTTTACCGTTATGAGCAAAGTGGTGAATTGCATGGACTGACACGTGTTCGTGGATTTACCCAGGATGATGCGCACATATTCTGTACACCGGATCAACTGAAGGCTGAATTTTTGAATGTTCTCGAATTGACCGAAAAAGTTCTGAGTAAGCTTGGTTTTGAAAAATATACTGCGCAGATCTCTTTGCGCGATCCGGACAACAGGGACAAATACATCGGTTCTGATGAGAACTGGGAAAAAGCCGAGCAAGCCATCATCGATGCCACGCTTGAAGTGGGTTTAAAAACCGTGACTGCGTTTGGTGAAGCAGCATTTTACGGGCCAAAGCTCGATTTCATGGTAAAGGATGCTTTGGGAAGATCCTGGCAATTAGGTACCATACAAGTAGACTATAATTTACCTGAGAGATTCAATCTGGAATATATAGGTTCTGACAACCAGACCCATCGTCCGGTGATGATCCATCGAGCGCCCTTTGGTTCGATGGAAAGGTTTGTCGCTGTCCTTATTGAACATACTGCAGGTAAATTCCCTTTGTGGCTGACACCTGAACAATTTGCTATTTTGCCCATCAGTGATCAGTACAATGATGCGGCAAAACAGATCCTTACTGACTTGAATGCAAGCGGATTAAGAGGTGTGATCGATGATCGTTCAGAGTCCATCGGAAGGAAGATCCGTGACACTGAGCTCAAAAAGATACCTTTTATGTTGATATTAGGCGAAAAGGAAATGGCTTCCAATACAGTATCAGTCAGGAAGCAGGGTGAGGGAGATCTTGGAGGTATGGCTGTAAAGGATTTCATCCAATTCATAAAGGAACAGTTATAATGGCTTATATCCCCGGATTTTAACCATGAAAACCCGGGAAATCAGGATAAATGCAGCACTGAGTTTATAGTGCTGCATTTATTTTTTGTGCCAATTCTGCAAATTCCTCCGGATTAAGTTTAAGTTTTTCCCTGGAAAAATCCATATCTGACATTTGATTGATAGGGATAAGATGAATATGGGCATGCGGAACTTCGAGACCGATGACTGCTACGCCTACTCTTTGACATGGAACAACCGACTGAATCGCTTTTGCAATTTTTTTTGAAAAAACCATCATCTCAGCCAGCATCGGATCACCAATGTCAAAGATGTAATCAATTTCATTTTTAGGTATTACAAGCGTGTGTCCTTTGGACAATGGGAAAATATCCAGGAATGCATAAAAATCCTCAGTTTCTGCAATCTTATATGAAGGAATTTCCCCTTGAACGATTTTTGAAAAAATACTTGGCATTTAATCAGAATTTTGATAAAAAAATAAATCTGGAATCAAGCAACGGTCGATTCCAGATTTACAAAATTGCAAAAAATGCAATGGATTATCAAGGTTTTCCTCCGAGAAACTAAAAAGATATGTCTACAATTTCAAAATCGATCAATCCTGTGGGGGTATTGATCTGTGCAATATCACCTACCTCTTTCCCCAACAGCCCCTGACCAAGTGGTGAACCGATAGAGACTTTTTTCTCTTTCAGGTTGGCTTCTGATTCAGAGACCAGTTTATAACTCATCTCCATTCCATTTTTGACATTTTTAATGGTTACTTTGGACAGGATAACCACCCTTGATGTATCGAGTTTACTTTCATCGATGACCCTGGAGTTAGCTAAAATCTGTTCCATTTCCGAGATTTTCATTTCAAGCATTGCCTGCGCATCTTTTGCTGCATCATATTCAGCGTTTTCAGAAATATCTCCCTTTTCACGCGCTTCAGCGATGGCCTGAGCAGCTTCTTTACGACCGGTAGACTTTAGTTCATCCAATTCCTTAACCATTTTGTCATAACCGCCTTTGGTCATGTAATTAAATCCCGCCATACTCTTAATTTGAAAAACTTTATTTAAAATATTTAATTCTATTCATGTTGAGCAATCCGTATAATTCCAAATTTTATTTCAGATGATTACCGGACAATTTAACAATAACAACTGATGAGCAAATAAGGTTTCCAGAAACAACATTTTACCTTCCTATGCAAGCAGTGGCCATTTTCCCTTTCATGCAGGGCTTACGATGAATGCATCTACTTTTTATCTTCACAAAAATTAAAAGCATCCGAACCTTTGGTTCATTTGAGGTCTTCGCCGATCCATCCGGCTACCCTTTGGTAGCTTCATACAAAAACAGAACGTTTCCACCTGGTGGTGGAAACGTTTTGCTGAATAAAATTGGGGAAATTATCCCAAAACTATATTTCCAGGCGAACGCCAAAATTGTGTGTGCCATTAAAGACATGGGTGGCACGATATGCATAATCCAAGGCGATTTTTCTGCTGCTGCCCTTCTTTATAGGAGCCATGACTGAAAACCCTGCAGCCAGACCTGAATATGCATTTCTTTCATCCAGTGATTCAGCGCCAATTTCATATTTATAAGCTACTCTCGCAACGAAGAAATTTCTAAAATTGGCCTCAAGACCTGCGCCCAGTTCATCCAGTGAAAATGCATTCGATGTAAAGTTGCCCAAAGCCCTGATATAACTTTTGCTTTCGAGATAAAAATCGTAGGACACTCCGATGTTCAACATTGAAGGCAATTCAAAACCTGCTGGTCTTTGGCTGAAAGTCAGCTGATAATCACCTTCTCCTGATGGATTTTTACCCAAAAAAGACAAGCCTTCTCCGCCAAACTTCATCGGCGTGCCAACGTTTCTGATTGAAACCCCTAATTTAAAATTATCTTTTTCTCCGGCTAAATAAGATACTCCGGCATCCACAGCAAAGGCAGTGGCTGAGACATCGTCCAATGATTCAGAAACCGTTCTGAATAAAACGCCAACTGAAATTTTATTTTGATAGGTATAAGAATATCCTACGCCCAGCTGAAAAAATCGTGGGGAATAATAACCACCTGTTCCTTCCGGATTATCGAAAGTAGTGACCGGAATATCCCCGAAATTCATTGAAACAATACTGACACCCAGCGTGTTGGATTCGCTTAGTTTCTGGGCTATACCAAATGCATTTAACTGAACTCCTGTACCGACAAACATTTGGGTATTGCTTATAGCTAAGGAAGTTCTTTCAAAACCCCTTCCGATTCCGGCAACATTCAAACGCAAAGCTTCCACTCCGGAAATGGAAGCTGTATTCAAAGTGTGCAACCCGGCGCTGGCAGCCCATGGATTGATCAATAATTCACCTGCACCTGCTTCCCCTTGTCTGTCCGGGTTTCCTGCAAATACAACTGCGCCGGCAAATATGCTTATGATAACAAGTAAAAGTATTTTTTTCATTTCTAAGTTTTTTATCGTCTTTGAAGGCTATTCAGAATCCTGCTTTAAAAAACTTTCCTGCTTTAAAAAAGCCTGAATCAATTTATTGCGGACTCCATTTGCTTAATTTATTTATTTTTTTTAGGCAGATAAAACAGACAGATCAAAAAAAATTTACCGATCAATGAACAAAAAATTATTTCAATCTGTACCGTTTTATCTGTCAATTAAATATTGACCGTTTACCACGCTCAATACTATTTTAATCTGAGGTCAACTTTTTGACAACTCAAAAATATAATTACAATCCGGTAGGGTCGAATTGCCTGTTGATCCCAAACCATTTAATGGTTCTTTCAACACCCAGATCATCTGCGTAAATATGTATCAGATAGACACCGGAAGCAATTGGAATCCCCTTGCTGTTCTTCAAATCCCATTCGATATCAGGATATATCTGGGATTTATTGATTGCAGGATTAGATCTTCCTGCGATGCGGTAATCGACACCCTTTTCATCTCTTTTAAACTGCCTTACAAACTTTCCATCCAAAGAATAAATAGTCACGGTGCATTTCCCGGGCAGATTGGTGATTTTCACCCTTTGCGTAAACTGCGATGTTTCATACGCACTATACGCATAATAAGGATTGGGTGTTACATTCACCATACTCAATGCATTATCAATGGTATCCTGAACAACTACTTCTTCAGCCTGTGTGCCGTTCAGATCGAACATATAGCTACCATATCCTTTATTCTGATTGGTATAACTTTTAACTTCAAAAGGATTGGCGATCCTGATGTTGATCGCTACGTCATTCGGGATCAAACCATCTTTATAACTCAACATGGAAGTTCCTGGCTGTGCCATAACAATCCCTGCCCAGGTAACGAACTTCAATTGCTGGCTCTTCTGTTGTGCTGCCGTTTTATTCAAAGATTCCCGTATTGCAGCACATTGGTCATAAGGTGTATTCATTACATACACAAAATGATGACCTCCGAAAGCCAGGTTCCATGGACTGATGTTAAGTGTCAGGTTGAAAGGATATGGAATGAAATCATCTTCTGTAGGATTAAACATCATATCCCTTCCAATACCTTTTTTCCCGGTAAACAGAGTATCTATATCCGTTAAGCCACCATAAGATGAGTTTTCACCGAAGAAAATATTTAATCGCTGACCTGTTTCCACGTCAATGGCATAACCCGGGAACCAACCCATACCCGTACCGTCTCCATCTGCTACTGGCAGTCCGTTTGCGTCAGCATCCTTACCGACAGATGGTGCTTTACGAAGATCGAATTGATTCACATTGCCTTCTGTACCGTTAATAGCTCCAAAAATATCTCCATAGGAAGTTTCTACAACGACACACCTGCTCCATTTTGACTTATCTTTCGTGAAAACGATGTCCACATTATTCAGTCTTCCAAAGCGTGTATATTGTTTGGTAAAGTCTATGGTATTTGCTTTTCTTACCCAGTCATGTCCTTTATTAAATCTATAAGCAGGAGAGATATATTCCCCATCCGCAAAACCTGCCAGCCAGAAAGGAATAAACGGAGCAGCTCCAATATTACTGAATGTCTTATCAGGATCATGTATCTGGTCGGTTTCTCCAATGCCTGTTTTAACGAAGTTTGTGCCATCAACTGTTTGCCCAGCTTCTGTCCGATAAGTATAACCCATGTCATCTCGAATCATTCTGAACCATTTAACACTATCAGGTTCTTTATAGGTTACTGCTGAACCGAGCACGCCGTTGGTCTCATCTGCCAAGGAAGCCGGGGGTGCAACCTGCTCAATCAATACTGAAAATCCTTCACCATAAATGATCTGTTCATTCGGGCTGTTGATAATCATGTCAGATTTGTATGTTCTGTTGTTTGAAAGATCCGTCAACACCCAATTGACTTCAGCATCCAACTTCGAATTGGACATATCTTCATCAGAAAAATCCAACCTATACTGCTTATTCTTAGTATCAAAAGGATTGAAAATCTGAACATTTATCGGTCCGTTTCCAGTTGCATATTTCAAGGAACCATCTCCTGCATTGCCGCTTACGATACGGTCATGTTCGCCATCTGCAAGAAGAACGAAATTGTTGCCGGTTCCATTTCCATCCAGGCGTGTGATCGGCACTCCCTGGCCGGGGAAGGCGTTCAACATCGTATAAGGTATAGGTCTGGGTATACCCGTATAGGTTTTAACATACCTTCTACCTGCAAAATATGGTTCTCTCTGTCCATAACCATTGGAAGGGTTGAATTCAGACCAATTGTTATAGCCATAAGCAACTACCAGGAAATAATATTGTTTGTGATTGATCAATCTGCTGTCACCTGAAGCGAACTGATCATATACGACTTTAAATACATTTTTGAGTCCCTGGTTACCTCCCTTGACTTTTTGAACAGGCTCATAGATCAGCTCACTTCCGCCATTGGGACTTGGATTGGCATAAGTGATCCAGTTATACAAAGTAGTCACATCATTTTTGATGTCTACCTGATAGATCAATCTGGCTTTTTCATAATCATCGAGTTCCTGAACAGAAACTCCACCGTTTACCAACTGATAGATCTGGTATCCTTCAAAAGTATAATTTACATCATCAGTTTCATCCACACTGATTTTCAATCCCTTTTCCTTATAGGTTAAAAATTTATTATTGGAAAAAAGGGAATCATTGGACAAAACAAGAATTAATTCCTTATCCAGCTGAATGATATCCATTTCCGGAGCATCCGGCCCATTCTGCAACTCAAAACAATTGTCGAACAATGCCTGAGCCAAATCGTCAGCTGCCAGCAAGTTATCCAGTTCAGGCCCGGGGTAGTTTTGGTTTGGCACCCAAACAGCGCCCACGATCAATTCATTGATAGCACCTGGTTTCAACAGGAATGGTCCGGTTGCCTGAATGGTTCTACGGTCACCAAATCCAAGTTTCTCTGAATACATTGACCAGCCTTGTGGATCATTGGGAGAATCCGGGAAAACATATTTAACAGAGTCTGTACTCCCCAGGTTGTAACCAGTACCACCATAAGTGATGGCAGTTCCATCTTTCCAAACACCTCTTAAATAATTATAATATTCTATGGCATTGTCCGGGTCGGTCGTTGGCGCAGGGTGTGTGCCTACACCACCATTGTTATAATAGATCAGAGAAGTCATACCCAACTCAATAATGGTATCACCTTCTTCCCCAATTAAAGGAGTGATCGTTGGATTCCCGAATTCATCGAATTTTCTTGGCGCCAATGGTCCGCGGAAATAGTCAACTCCAAGAATCGGAATCCTGTCACAATAGGTATTCACCCCATTATCGCAGGTACATCCGGTACCTGTTCCATCCAGCACATCTTCATTGTAAACAAAAGCGAGGTCTCTTGAAGGAACTGAACCGATGTAGTCATCTGTGTGACAGCCCAAATCTGGATCCACCCACCATCCGAAATAGCAATCCCGGATATCACTGACCGCCCTGTTGATCAGTTTATATCTCTGGAATGTCATGTCGTTGATCTCATCATTGGTTGCCCATGCGAAAGCCTGTACCTGTACTTCCATCTGGATCGGACTTCCTTTGGTTTGTGTGTGGGGCCCGCCGTTGTCATTGTAAATCCAGAAAAACATTTCATCTGGATAAATTCCCGGAGGACAACCTCTGATCTCAATGTTTGGATATTCGCCCAATTGTGGTTCGTACAAATTGTTTTCATTGATATCATGGAATGAGCCAAGTCCCTGAATATTATCAGGAAGTTCAAAATTATATTTTTCAGTAAAAAACTGATTACCTCTGCCTGGCCAAAACCTGATATCATCAGGAATGGAATCCGGATGATAGGTTTCACCTGCTGCATCCAGTCTTTTATAAGTGGCTATGTGTTTGTCAATGTTTTTGCCTTCAACTTTAAAAAACCTGTCCCAGTTATTACATGTCTCCAGATCAGTCACCCCATTGTCAGCCAAGGGGCCGGTATAGAAATCGAGTGAACTACCATTCCTGTAGGTGGTAGCTGCCACTTTAAGACTACCTGCAGGATCGTACCCGCCGATCCATACACCTCCGGCAAAAATTGATGACACTTCCGGTTCACCTGGTGCAGGAACCGGAACCACATACATCCCGTCATCCTGATTCCACCACACATCCCCACCCGTGGTAAGACGGGCTCTTACGTTATTGATATTCTGGTCTATCTGCGCCCTTGGAGCTTTACAGTCTTCCCTGAAGTTTATGGTCGTATTTGTATGGTTCTTTTGACCTTCTTTTGGAGGTGGAAGATAAGCAAAACTTAAATTCCATGCAAAAACCATGAAAAATATAAAAAATAGTGTTTTTGAAATTTGAATTTTCATTTGTTTACTTTTTAAAATAACAATGTATAATTCCTTCGTTCAATTTTCATCAGTAGATTTTGCTTTGCAAAACGAGATGAAATCTTTCACTTATCTAAGCTGTTATACCTTATTATCATTTATTATAAAAATCAATTCATTATAATTTTAGAAACTTACTGTAGCTCCCAGGTAAATTCTCCTCGGGTATGAATAAAAACCCGGGGCAAGCAAACGCCATTGATACATTTCAAGAAAGTTCTCAACGGGTCTTCCTGTAGACTCAATATCAGCTAACCGGTCAGCTCCATAACTGGATAAAAGATATCCGGAATCTTCCGGGGTACCTGAATAACTATACACCCCGATCACATTTTTTATATCAAGAATGTTTTGTATTCTGAAATAAACATTCACAAATGCTTTGTCTCTGATAGATATATCTTTATCTATTTTAAGGTCCATATTGAAGTACCATGGCAATCTGGCGCCATTGATGGCACCAAGGAATCCGCTACCACCAAAAGCTGTTGGATTTGAAGTTCTGGTATATGGTCTTCCTGACACAGCTGTCACCAACATATTCACACCCGTGTTGGCCAAAATATCCAACCCTGCTATCCGGGGACCATTATAACGTTTGCCGCTGGCATATCTGTAGTCAATAATTGAAGAGATCCTGTGTCTTTCATCATAGGATAACGGGATCAGATACCTCAGATTACCCCTGGTATTGATACCTCTGGATGAGTTGGCATCAGAACCTGTTCCGTTGGCAAATTGTAAAGTATAGGCTACCTGAAATTCCAGATTTCCTGTCCTCCTGTAATCATATGTAAAAGAAAATCCTTTAACAGTTCCAAAGTCAATATTATCATAACTTTCATATTGGTTGACCGGAGTCGGAATGAAAGGGAAAACCCTTCTCTGGATCATATCCCTGAGTTCCTTATAATATGAAGATATTTTCAAAGCAGATGTGTTGGAAAGTTTTTGCTGGAAGCCCACCTCATAATCTACCGTTTTTTCCGGTTTAAGGTTTGGATTGGCATATAAAGACCTTACATTATCCTCAAAATAATAATAAATCAATGGTGAACCGAATGAGTTGTCCGGCGGACGCTGAACGGTCACATCATAGTGTGCGAAAAATCCTGCTTCATCAGAGATAGGAAATGAGAATGCTATCCTCGGCATAAAATTAAACTGAGGCGTATAATCCTCGAATGAATTATTGGGATCGTAATCGGGATCCTTGATATTCAGAATTCTTGAACCATCTGCTCTTCCTACATAAGACGGGTTGACCAACTTTCCTGCCATCAGAATGTTTCCGTCTGTAGCGGTTCCGTTCGGGTAATACCACTGGTCTGCTTTTCTGAATCCAACTATAGCATCAGACTCTGCACTCTCAACGTAAACTTTATACTCATCACCGATGGATGATGGTTGATCTTTACCGATCCTGGCATAATAATCTTTAGCAGTTTCAATTTCGTACAATGCATAAGGATCTTTCATCACCCTGGTGTTGGCATCATAATAATCCACCCTCAGACCGAGCCTGAAAATGATGTCTTTGAATGAAAATTTATCCTGAATATAACCTGCGTAGTATATCGGCACTCTTGGCGCAACCGGCATGGTGCTACGACCTGTACCGAAAAAGTCGTTGAATTTGGTTGAACTGCTAACTTTATTGCCAAGATAATCATAACCGTAATAGCCCAGCATGGTATTGTCATTCAACTCACTGGCTGAGAACATATCCAATGTCAATTTGGAAGGATCGATGCCATCCACGTTGACATATTCATTCACGGATTGTCCGGTTACTTCTCTGACCGCTTTGTAAAATTTCAGGTCTGAGTCTTCTATTACGTTGGTATTATAGCGGTTAAATGTTAATTGCTGTCCAAAGATGACTGTATCGATGGTACCAACCACATCATTGGTGTCCACACCAAAAATATGTCTGTCATTGGCATACAGGCGGGCAATTTCCCACAACCTGAACGGGCTAATACCCCATGATCTTTCGATCCTTTGTTCAACAATAAACCCGAGTTCGATATTGTGTCTTCCCTTATTGCTTCCTCCCGGCAAAAAGTCAAGTCCCACTGTTACGTTTCCGGTATATCTTTCTCTTTCTTCCTTGGAAAAACTATTGTAAACCTGTCCGACATTATTGTACAGATCGTCCCAAACTACGCTGGAAGAACTCACCAATCGTCCGTTTACCGTATTGTACCTGGCCAAAACAGGATTGATCTCATCATTAGGAGTAAATTCTCCTTCCATTTCCCGATAACCCACAAAATCCACAAATCTGCCTGGCAAGAGTTCTATAGGATCACCTTTCCAAATACTGGTATCGACAAAATCGATCGCATCCACCCATTGCCTGTCTGTTTTACCCAGATAACCGTATTCAAACAGTCTGTCTTCGTGTCTGACATCTTCAGTTCTTCCGAATCTCTTTTCATAACCAACCTGTATGGTGTAATATGCGTTACGAATCGCACTGGAGGATCTTTTAGCCCTTTCCTCCGCGGTTTGATCGGGTCTGATACCCTGAGCCCCTAAACGATGCCGATACCTGAAGTTACCACGATATCCATTGGAATAATAAAATGGATTGTTGATCCAGTTGAGTAATGCCCAACCATCTGGATTGAATCGATCAACGTTATTAAAATAGCTTCCGGACAAAGAAAAATCTATATTGTTGCTCAGTTTGGCATCTATTCTTCCCGTTAAATCCAGGCTTTGACCATTTGAATTTGGCCTTGCTTTCAATGGGTCACCGACATCTTCTCCGGAAAGGAAAGTAGCAGACGGGATAAAGGATCCTCCGACCAGTTTCATAGGTTCAGCTTCCAGTTCTCTGATCTTCTCTTCACTTAAACGATACACTCCGACAGCAGACGGACTTCCATCAATAGATGATTGATATCTACCTGAAAGCCTGAAGCCCAGGATGGATTCAGAAGTGTTTTTCTTTTTAATGAGCGGTCCGGACAAATAACCATTGAACAGGTTATATCCGTATGGATCAAGAAATTGTGAAGTTTCTGCTTCAACTCCTCCGGAAAATCTGGAAGAAGGTCCTTTGGAAGTGATGGAGATCAGACCACCGGTAACGTCTCCGTATTTCGCTTCCATACCACCCGTGATCACCTGAAGCTGGTCTATCTCAGATTCGGGGATAAGTCCCATGACCCGGATTCCATCGACATAATAAGCGGTTGCATCCGTTCTGGAACCTCTGATGGAAACTGCTCCGTCATTGACAGATGACAATCCTGCAGTAGTGGATGCGATGGCGTTTACATTCCTCGAAGGCAGATTCTTGATCTTTTCAGATGTCACCGTTCCTCCTGAAGTAGTATTGTCTATTTCGATCAAAGGCGCTTTGAATTCAGTGATCACCACTTCATCCAGCACCTGACCTTCAGTGCCAATTTCAAAATTCAGTCTGTTGACACGGCCTGCTAAAACGATCACACCGGTCTGTCTGGCAGTCGTGTAACCAACATACCTGGCTTCGAGATCATAGGTACCGGGATCCAGGTTGGAAAGGATAAAATTCCCATCCATATCTGTCTCAGTACCTGTCACCAGCGTATTGCCTTTATACAGGGCTACGGTTCCGAACATAATAGGTTCTTTGGTATCTTTATCCACTACTTTTCCCTCCAGGGAAGTTTGAGCAAAAGATAAACTGAATCCAAAAAACACCAATAATTGAATTGCGAGTAATTTTTTTATCATGCTACGTAAATTTATATATCACATTGAATAATGTACAAATTGCCAGCTTTTTCGTCTCAAGAAATCCCGTTTGAAGTTTCGGGAATATCACTTATCCCTGGCTTGAGATAAAACGGCTACAATGATAGTGAAAAAATAATTCCTAACAAAAAAAGACTGCTTTTACCGATATAAACTGTCAAAAAAAACACTCTTTTATTTCATTCAAAAATGCCCCATTCTATTGATATACCGTCGTTGGATGGTAAAGCTTTCAGGAAGTATCAAATAAAACGCTGAAAGTTTTCCATTTAAAAATGAATTAGAATTGGTATTCATTAGAGGTCGTTTTCCTCAATTACGGTTTCAAATCGTTGTCATTAATTGATTACCCAAAAAACAATACATTTAATTTAATGACAGTAACCCTCCGCATTAGTATAGTCAGCCTCGATTCATTTACTTATTCCAGGATCAGTCTGAGCACCTGTTTTGCGATTTTCTCTTTGGATTCTTTAGTCCACCCTGCAATGTGCGGAGTCAGAATAACATTCTGAAAACTATACAGTTTCCGGTACATATCCATTTCCTGTTGGTCATACGTTCCAGGTTTTTCATTCTCAAGTACATCCAGGCCAACTCCTGCTAATTTACCTGATTCAACATTTTGGATCAGGTCAATGGTATTGACAATTTTTCCCCTGGAAGTATTGATAAAATACAATTGTCGCCTGCATTTATCAAAAAAATCAGCATTGGCAAAATTCCGGGTCTCAGTTGTCAACGGAAGATGTAAGCTTAAGATATCCGAATTTTCATGAATATCCGGAAGACTTACTTCCTTCACATAACGGTACTCACTCCCCAAATGCTGCCTGTATTTATCATAAACTAAAATTTCAACATCAAAACCTCTGAGTTTTTTAGCAAAAGCCGGACCAGTATGGCCAAAACCAATGATACCCACGGTTTTTCCATCCAGCTCTTCACCCCGAAAAACCTCTCTGTCCCATTTTCCGGCTGAAATATTCCGATGAGCCGGACAAACATGATTCATCAGGTTAAGCAGCAAAGTCAAAGTGTGTTCACCAACTGCATTTGCATTGCCTTCAGGTGTACTAAAAACCAGGATCCCTTTTGAATTGGCCAAAGGTACATCGATGGTATCCAGGCCGGATCCAAGGCGGATGATCTTTTTCAGTTGACCGGAATACTTGAGGAAATCAGCGTCGATACGCGTTTTGGTATTCACCACGATCACGTCAAACTCTCCGGCGATCTCTCTTGTCTGTTCAAGCGTTATTTCCGGCTTGTAAAGATAGGGGAATCCATTTACATCCAATCCATCTGTCAACAGACTGTGTACAGTATCACATATAAGTACTTTTTGCATATTAATATCCAGTTTTTGGGAGATAACAACCAAAAAAAATTAAAAAATGATCGTTTTTTCATATTACCAAGCAAATCGATATTTACTTGTTTCCCGCTGATCATATAAAGCGAATTCACAACAATGTCCGGGTCTATAATATTTCTTTATATTTATTCTTTATTCACTCCAAAAAATCCGTTGTGTTGCTTCCTGATTGAAATCATTCAGATAATGAAACACATAAAATTGAATAACAATAAATTACTATTAAACTATTAAAAATCAGAAGTCCTTTTAACGTATTGTTGAAGCCAAAACAATTCATTATTTATACCCTTTCAATTTGAAAAACGAACAGTTAAAAAGCAAAATTAATCAGTTTTGCAAAAATTGTGTAGCTTTGCCCATTCTTTAAAAGAGTAGGTTTTATTAGATCCAATCTTTTCACTATCAGGTTAAAATCATGATAAAAAAAATGAAAAAACATTTTATTTACCTGCTTCCCATTTTACTTTTTGCCGGTTGTGTCCCACCAAAGGAAAAACAACAGAATGATGTAGTTTTGAACCTGGATGACCCGATTTATCAGAAAATTCTGGAATTGCAGGATCAGCAAAACATAGAAGGGTTATTTTCTTTTTTAAAGGAAAAGGATGCGAGTTACCGGTATGCAGCATCTTTGGCATTTGGCTCCATCGGTGATGCCGCATGTCTGGATTCATTGCTTCCGATGCTCAAAGATCCTGTTCCTGAAGTGCGTATCGCATGCGCTTTTTCTCTGGGTAAAATAGGAGATTCCCGTGCCCGGGATTCGTTGATCGCTGCCTTTGACGCATATCCTGATCTTCCTCCAAACAATCCTGTAAATGCTGCCATTCTGGAAGCGATTGGCCGTTGCGGAAATGAAGAAAGTCTGCTGAATATAAGCAGTGTCTCTACTTACAGACCTTCCGATACCCTGTTATTGTACGGACAGGCAAAAGCGATCTATCAATTTGCTTTAAGAGGTATAAAAGCTCCTCAGGGAACCAAAAAAATGGTCGACCTGCTAACTTCCCGGATCTTTCCGGATCACATTCGTCTGGTGGCTGCAGGTTATGTCAAACGAACTAAAAACATTAACCTGATTCCGTATAAATCCAGGCTGCACAAAACCTATATCAATGAAAAAGATCCTTATATAAAAATGGATCTTGCATACGCCTTGACGCGAACAGCTGATCCAGAGATGCTCAGTCTGCTGATGTCGGAATTGACCAGTGACAATGATTACAGGCTCAAAATCAATATTATAAAAGGGCTGAATCACTTTCCATACGGTGCTGTTATAGACACGATATACAGTCAACTGAACAATCCCAATATACACATCGCTGAAAGTGCTGCTCAGTTTCTGGTTGATCATGGACTTCCCAATGATGTTCGTACCTACCGTCAATACGCTTTGACTGAACTACCCTGGCAGGTCAGATCCCGTGTATATGAAGCGGTCGTCAAACACGGACCTTCATATTTTATGTCGACCAAGACAGGTGCATACTGGGAAATCAGGGATCTGATCACAAAAGCTGCTGACCGGTATGAAAAAGCTGCATATATTAAGTTGTATGGCCATGAACAAAAAATGCTGGCCCAAATTGAAAAGGAAGGATTGATGTCTGAAGACCATGTGTTGAAAAGCGCCGGTGCAGAAGCGTTGTATATGATGATGAGTCAGGATCAGGCTGCAAAAATGGGAGGCATTAAACTGGGCCTGTTAAAGAAACAATTAGTTCCGTTTGTTTTGAAAGGTTTCCAAAGTGAGGATCCTGCAGTTGTTTACTGGATGGCAAAAGGATTGAACGATTGTCCGTTTGAGTTAATCAAAGAGTTTACTGATTTTGAATTTTTAACTGCAGCAAAAAAAGCCATGAGTACGCCTAAAGACATTGAAACATACAATGAGCTACTCAAACTTGAAAGTAAACTTCAAAACAAGAAATATAAACCTGTCACACCGGAAAACAAACTTCCTGTAGACTGGAATTTTTTGAAGATCCTCAACGATTCCACCGTCGCTGTTGTTGAAACAACAAAAGGTAAATTTGAAATTCAATTGTTTTTGAAAAATGCCCCGTTGACCTGCTTTAATTTTGCGAAGCTCATACAGGAAAAATTCTATGAAGGGAAAGTATTTCACAGGGTTGTACCCAATTTTGTAATACAAACCGGATGTCCGAGAGGTGATGGTTTCGGAAGTTTAAAGTATACGATCCGTTCTGAATTCAAGCCTTTAAGCTATGATGCGGAAGGTTATGTCGGGATGGCCTCCGCGGGATCACATACCGAGTCATCCCAATGGTTTGTAACAAATAGTCAATCATTGCATCTCGATGCCAATTATACTGTTTTTGGGAAAATTGTTAAAGGAATGGACGTTGTTCACGCCATCGAAATCGGAGATGTCATCAAATCGATTAAATTAAAATCATAATAATAAATTCTTTTTTACAGTAATGGAAACAAAAAAAACAAGCTTGTACGACCATCATATCGGGATGAATGCCAAAATGGCGCCATTTGCCGGTTATTATATGCCTATATCCTATGCAGGTATCACTGAAGAGCACATCAATGTGAGGGAAAATGTAGGTGTCTTCGATGTATCTCACATGGGTGAATTCATCGTTGAAGGTAAGAATGCCCTTGCATTCGTTCAGAGTATCAGCTCGAATGATGCTGAGAGGCTTCAGGTTGGAGATGCACAATATTCCTGTCTCCCAAATGACAAAGGTGGGATTGTGGATGATTTTATTCTTTATCGGCTGGACGATAAAGATCTGGAAGAAGGAGCCAACCGTTTCATGATGGTTGTCAATGCCTCCAATATTGAGAAAGACTGGAACTGGATCAATCAGTTTTTACCTGAAGAAACAAAACTCGTGAACAGATCAGATGATTATGGTATTTTAGCTGTTCAGGGACCAAAAGCTGTTGCTTTATTGAGTCTGTTATGTGATGAGAATCTGGAGGAAATCGCATTTTACAGCTTTAAAGTGGGAGAAGTTGCCGGCGTGAAAAATGTGATCATCTCAGCTACCGGATACACCGGAGCGGGAGGTTTTGAATTGTATGCGATGAATGAAGATTTGCCTGTTTTGTGGGAAGCAATTTTTGCCACGAGCGAAAACACGGGTGTGATGCCGGCTGGGTTGGGTGCCAGAGACACATTACGTCTTGAGATGGGATATTGTCTTTATGGTAACGATCTGAATGATACGACTTCCCCTTTGGAAGCCGGTCTGGGCTGGATCACAAAACTCAATAAAAATGGCCGGTTTCCTTCAAAAGATTTCTTCATTGCTCAAAAGGAAAAAGGACTTGAGAAATCGCTGGTCGGATTTATCATGGAAGATAAAAGGATCCCGAGGAAAGGTTATCCGATTCTGGATATGGAAGGTCATGTCATAGGAGAAGTCACCTCAGGAACTCATTCTCCTTCGCTGGATGTTCCGGTAGGAATGGGTTATGTGCTAAAGGCACATGCAGTTCCGCAAACCAATATCCAGATAGATTTCGGACGCAAATCTCAGGTGGCAAGGCTGATCAAACTTCCATTTTATAAAAAACCTGAATAAATCAGAAAAAATATCAAAAAAAAGGATGCCTGCAGCATCCTTTTTTTATTTTCAAACATTGAGTCTGCTCTGAAACGTCCAATTTGTTGGTTATCTTTTGTTTTTTGCCCCAACCTTTATGGGGTACAATTGAAAAGCAACAAATTAAAAGTTCTCGCTTTTTTTGGATCGAGGTTGTATAGACCTTTCGGAGCAGACCAAACTTTTAATACCCGTCATTTTGTTTCAGTTTCGGATTGTTTCCCAGATCTGAAGAAGGGATCGGGAAAATGTTCCTGTAAGCCCCAACTGTTTTTCCTTCTTTCACACCACCTTTCCACTGCCAAAGGTAACTGCCATTGGTAAACTGTCCGAATCTGACGAGGTCGGTTCTTCTGTGACATTCCCACAACAGCTCACGTGCTCTTTCATCGAGAATTTCGTTGAGCGTGAGCGTTGAGGCTGTAATATTTGCCAGGTTGCTTTGATAAGCTCTTGACCTGACAGCATTGAAATAACTGACAGCATCTGCGGTGGTTCCGCCTGCAGCCCCTCTCAATATCGCTTCGGAAGCCATCAGATAGATGTCTGCAAGCCTGAAAACAGGAAAATCCGTATCGGGAAAGTCCGAATTTGAACCTTTGGCACCGGTAGATGTGATATTCCTGAATTTTGTAACCGCATAACCATGTGTAAACAGTGTCAGATCATCAATGTCAAGACTTTGACCTGAGGAATGGAAAGTAGCCCTGCGATCATAGGAAGTTGAATTGATCTGGTAAATAAACTCTTCTTTTCTCAGATCCAGGAAAATCTCTGCCGGAGTGGCATCGGTGATCTGGATCGGAGTACCACCATGTGTTAAAATGCCATTGGCCAGATTGTCCCCCAAAGAAATGGATGGATCGTTGTTGGCGATCAGTTCGAGATTGCCTGGCTGGATACTGACATTCACCTTGAGCATTTCCAACTCAGGATCCCAGGTAAAGTTTTTCTCCTGAACAACTGCTGAACCTGTGACTTTCCAGTTTCTTTTTTCAATTTTATAAGTCTTGTTATTATTATTGAATTCTATGTAGTAAAATCCTGCAGCCCCTGTTTTAAGCAAAGCGCCGCCGGTTTCAAGCTTTCCATCGCCATCATTGTCTCCAAAAAAGTAAGTCAATGAAGGATTGGGGCAAATTTTAAAAGTTACATTGTCCGTTGCAAAGTATTGGTATCCCTGGTAGATCTTGTCCCCGTCAGCATCGGTCAATGCATGCAGGGTATTGATTTTATTATCCTGATAATCACCGGGAATATAGACCTGTGGTTTGCTTTTTCTCGGGTAAAAATCAACGATCGTACCACCAATTTCACCAAATTTTTCAATGATTTGCCTGGTAGTTCTTGTTCCACCCCAACCGCCGGAAACGCCAAAATCTGCAGGAACCATATTACCACCTATACCTGCTCGGATGATGAAGGTAGTTCCACCCCATGTCCTGGTATGAATACCGTCAAAAGTGATCGGGAATATGATCTCATTGGATTTGTGGTTATCTGCCAGGAAAAGCTCGTTGAATTTAGGTTCCAGCGTGTATCCGGCATTCAATATTTTTTTGCAATAAGTCAAGCATTCCGTGTATTTTTTGGTTCCGGTATACACCTCAGCATTCAGGTAAAGTTTTGCCATCAATGACCAGACTGCGCCCTGGTCTGCCCGACCATATTGATTGGTTCTGACAGGAGCAATTTTTTCATCGATATCCTTCAGTTCAGATTCAATGAAATTGAACAGATCTGTGGCATTGGTTTGTTCAGGGAAAAAAGAACCAATCGGATCTTCTTCGGTGACAAACGGCACATTCCTGAAAATATCCAGTGCATGCCAGTAGCTTAAAGCCCTCAAAAATCTGGCTTCAGCACGATATCCGGCTATTTCTTCTTTCAGCGCAGCGTCCACACCCCTGGAATCCAGTTTGTCTTCTGTGGTTTGCCTTAGAAATTCATTGCACATGGAGATCTGATAATAGATCCGGCTGTAAAAAGCGAACATAAAACCGTCATCTGCACTCCAGTTCTGCCCGTGGAAATCTTTGATCGTCTGGTCGTTCCATCCGATGACTGCTTCATCCGTCGGAAGTACCTGGTGATACCATAGTCCGCGAAGGTATTGTCCGAATCCTTCGTCAATACCTGAGATATCTGCCTGACCTGAAGGACCTTGCTGCCCGGAAACAGCCAGGCCTGCATACAATTTTGCCAGTACCTGCTTGTATGCATCCGGGTTGTCGAAAACGGTTGCTGCTGTAGTGATATCTTCATCCAGCGGTATGGTATTCAGGTCCTTGAAACAACCTGAGATCACAGCACCGGATACAAGTATCATCACTGTATATAATTTTAACTTATTCATTGGTTTGTTTTTTTAGTTGATGATTTCAGCAAGATTTCTGATCAATTTGAATAACATATAGTACAGATTGATCTTTTTCTTCCCGTTAATTACAATTTTCTTTCAAATTATTACAATCATTTAATTCTCAAAAGTTTACATTGATCCCGGCAACAAATGTTCTGGCTCTTGGATAGAAATTATTTTCAATTCCATTTCCGATTTCAGGATCCAGACCAACATATTTCGTATAGACCAAAGGATTCTGAGCAGTTGCATACAGTTTCAGGAACCTTCCTTTATTCAGATTGAAATTGTATGACAATGTAATATGATCTATTTTCAGGAATGAGGCATTCTGCACAAAATGATCGCTGAAAGTCAGGTTGGATTCTGAAGATGCAGCCAAAAGCAATGCAGACTGGGTGATATTTCCCAGATAGTTGGTTGTATGGTACAGATCGTCAAAACTTCCTGAGCTGGTCTGAACGTTGTTGTATACATAATTGCCAATGTTTGATCTTCCCGCAAAAGTCAATTCCAGATCATAAATACTCAGACTGCTGGTAAAACCGATCGTGTAATCCGGGGCCGGCTTCTGGAATCTGTATTTATCACTGGAGTTGATCAGACCATCATCGTTCAAATCTTCAAATTGTCCTTCCAGCATTTTACCGTTTTCATCGTATTTCTGCTTATACACATAAAAAGAAGCAGGCGCGTACCCGATACTGTGGATCTGAATATTACTTCCGACGCCGCCCGAAATACCGCCTGTAAGCACTCCCTGATATGTGCTGTCTTCACTGGCGGTCAGTTTCGTGATCTCAGAGAAATTATATGAAAAATTAGTACTGAAATCCCATTTGATCTTTTTAGTACCGATATTTATCAGATTTAAACTTACTTCAGCACCTTTGGTTTGCATATTGCCCACGTTGGTTGTGATGAAATTCGTGAGGTTGGTGCCGGCAGGAACAGGAATGTAATTCAGCAGGTCTTTGGTATATTTCTGATATACGTCAAGAGTTGCTGAAAGTTTATCTTTGACAATGCCAAAATCTGCACCTACATTGTAAGAGGTGGATTCTTCCCATTTAATGTTCAGATCATAGCCATTAGGTCTGAGAGTGGTAATGAATTCATTTCCGAACTGATAGGCTGCATTGTCAAAACCCAACTGGTAATTAGCCAGATATGCGTAATAATCCCCGATATCCTGTTGTCCGGTGATACCCCATCCCAGACGCAACTTGAGGTTATTGAAAAACATCTGGTCATTCTCTAGCAATTTTACTGCGAGGGCTGCAGAGGGGAACAAACCCCATCGGTTTTCGGGAGAAAATCTTGAAGTTCCGTCCCTTCTCAAGGTAAATGTAAACAGGTATTTATCACTAATGGAATAGTTTAACCTTCCAAAAAGGGAAACGAGGAAATATTCAGCCGGGTCATTGAAAGTATCTGTTCTCTCAGGAGTACCGGCGACATCCGAATTAATGGAATATGGTTCAACTTTGAAATGTTGCCATGAATATCCGCCCATGACATCCAGTCCGTGAATTCCGATTTTTTTCTTGTAATTCAGGTAAAACTCGAGTACTGAGTTGTCTTTTGCCTGTTCGTACCGATTATTCGTACCTCCCTTGGTATCCACATTATATGCGAAAGCTGCAGAGGTATCAACTTTAACCGTTCCTTCACCAAAAGAATGGTCATAGCCTAAACTCAGGTTTGCCCTCAGATCAGGTAAGAATTTAAACCTGTAATCCACGGTTGCATTGGTAATGTAACGAACTACATTGGACCTGTCTTCACGTTGTTCCAGTAAAGCGACGGGATTGGCAGGAGATAAGGTGTTAGGAAGCCAGGAATTGTTTTGTCTCCAGTAATAATATCCGTTGAAAGGACTGGTTTCATCTTTAGGTCCGTGAGTCGGGTCAAAATAGATGGCGCTTCCGATGGCTCCTCTGTCCGCAAACCTGTTCACCTCATTCATCGCTTTCAGATAAATGCCCACCTGCAGCCTGTTGTCCAGAAACTGTGGGTTGAGGCTTATAGCACCTAAATACCGTGTAAAATTATCTGTTTTTAAGAGGCCATTCATATTGGTATAACCGAGTGATATTCTGTAAGGCAGGCTTTTCAAGGCACCGGAAAAACTCAGGTTATGGTCTTGCCCGAGCGCGTTCTGGAAGATCAGATCCTGCCAGTTGGTATTCTCATTACCTATTAGTGTCAATGCTTTATGTTCCTCACCCAATACGGATTTCAGGGTTTCCACATACTGATCTCTGCCAAGCACTTCAATTTTTTTAGCGATGGTTCCATAAGAGACATTGCCACCGTAATCAACCCTGAATTTTTCGCCCACCTTTGATTTTTTGGTAGTGATCAGAATAACACCGGCTGATGCCCTGTTGCCATAGATGGCGGCTGAAGACGCATCTTTAAGTACCGTAATATTTTCAATGTCATTCGGGTTGATGGTATTCAGTAAGTTCCTGCCACCGGATACGCCGCCGTTATCGATCGGTACTCCGTCAACCACGATCAACGGATCATTGGATGCACTCAGGGATGATTCACCCCGGACCCTGATCTTTGCTCCTTCTCCAGGCCCGCTGCCGGTGGTGATCGTAACACCGGGCATCTTCCCCGCGATCAGTTCCTGGGCACCGGTGATCGCTCCTCTGTTGAACTGATCTGAACTCACTGTTGTCAGTGTACCTGTTACATCTTCTCTTTTGACTGTTCCATATCCGATGACAACGACATCTTCAAGTACCTGTCCCTGGATCAATTCTGCATTGATCACGGATTCAAAACCGATCTTTTTTTCTATCGATTGATAACCAACATAACTGAAAACCAGGGTATTTTTGCCTCTCGGTACCACTAATTCATAGTTTCCGTCGAAATCAGTGGTGGCTCCCAGCATTGTGTCTTTCACTACGACATAAACACCGATCAGTGGTTCTTTGGTACCGGCATCCGTCACCTTGCCGGTAACTGTAGTCTGACTTGTCAGCAACAGAGGCACCAATGCAATAAATAGCATGTATACAGCTCTTTTCATGTGTAAAAATTTATTGTTTTTAATCTAAAAATTGTCTTCCTTTTTTATGAAAGTACATTTAATTATAATGGTGTAAAAATAACACTAACTTGTTTGATTTATATAAGATTTTTGCAAAAAATGATAAAAAAGAGGTACTAAAAATATGGATTTTTTTTTATTTCAAAAATTTATAGATATTTTTGGTTTTAATATTTCCCCAAGTGTTAACTTTGGGTATTATTCAGTTTTCAAAATTAATTTAATTTTTAAAATAGATGGTCATGAAAAGAAATTTACTTTTTATTGCGGTGTTACTGATGACTTCCTTTGCTGTGATCGGACAGATCACTACAGTAGGTTTGATTGGTTCAGGTACGCCAAACGGATGGGACTCTGATATAGATATGGTCCAGGACGCAGAGAACCCTAATTTATGGACACTGGATGTCACATTAGTTGCCGGAGAAGTTAAATTCCGTGCAGAAAATGATTGGGCAATCAACTGGGGAGCTTCAGATTTCCCAACAGGAACCGGAGTTCAAAACGGACCAAATATTCCCGTTTTTGCAGGAGATTATCATATTGAATTCAATTCCGAAACAGGCGCTTACAATTTCCTGGTTGAATCTCCCATCGGATTGATCGGTAGTGCAACGCCAGATGGCTGGAACTCAGATGTTAATATGTATAAAGACACAACTGAACACGGGTTTTTCCTCCTGACCAACCTCGTCATTGGTGAGGCCAAATTCAGAAAGGATGATGATTGGGCTGTGAACTGGGGCGCTGCTGATTTTCCTTCAGGAATCGGTGTTCAGAACGGACCAAATATTCCTATTGCCAAAGCCGGAAAATACTACATCACTTTTGATACGTTGACTGGAGCATACAACTTTACCGAGAAAGTTGACTTCGAATTTATCAGTCTGATCGGCGATGCAACACCGGGTGGATGGGATGCTGATACTGATCTCAACCAAAAAGCGAACAATCCTGACGAATGGACCGCTGATGTACAGCTCATTGACGGAAGTGTTAAATTCAGAGCTAATCATGCATGGACACTCAATTGGGGTGGCACTGAATTTCCTGCCGGAACTGGTGTCCCGGGAGGAGATAACATCGCCGTAACTGCCGGAACTTACAGAGTTACGTTCAATACGGCCAATTTGGCTTATAACTTCCAGTTGATGGAAGCATTTACTTCTGTCAGTTTGATAGGAAGTGCTATTCCTGGAGGAGAAAACTGGGATAAAGACCTGGATTTGACTCAATCTACCGAGGATCCTGTGATCTGGAAAGGAACTTATGAATTGAATGAAGGTGAAGCTAAGTTCAGGGCAAATTACGACTGGGGCATCAACTGGGGCGGCGCTGACTTCCCGACTGGCGTAGCTGTTCAGGATGGAGCAAATATTCCTGTAGCTGCCGGAAGATATAAAATCACGTTCAATACTTTGACCGGTGAATATAACTTCGAAGCGTTTGTTGTATATGATCAAATATCTATCGTTGGATTGAATGGTCCTGCAAGTAGCTGGGATGTAGATACCTATCTTACGATTTCTCCAGAAAATGATCAGATATGGACAATTCAGGGCGCACAATTATCAACTGCAGATCCCGCTATCAGTGATAACGGTATAAAATTCCGTGCTAATTCAGGATGGACGGTCAACTGGGGCGCTAAAGAATTCCCAAGCGGAACAGGTACTCAGGATGGACCAAATATTCTTTGTACAGTGGGCACCTGGGACTGTGTTTTCAATGCAAATACCGGTGAATATGTATTTACACTTTCTTCCTCTACCCATAATTTACTGGATCCTTCTGTGATCAGCTTGTTCCCGAATCCTGTAACAAGTGAACTGAACATTGACCTGAGCGCTGCTCCTGCAACAAAATCAGTCAATGTAATGGTTTATGATATGTCAGGAAGAAAAGTCATGTCAAACGAATATAATTCTCAAATGATCAGAATGAATGTTGCTTCTCTTCAAACAGGCAATTATTTCATCCAGATCTTGTCTGACGAATACATGATCGGTAAGCAATTTACTGTGAAGAAATAATCCAGTTTGGATTGTAAAATTTTAAAGGCTGCCGATCCGGCAGCCTTTTTTATTGTCATTTATGCTCAAAGTCGCGGAAATTATCAATTTCATGGTCAAAGGCAAAAACAGTGGATATGCAGCCGTTTCTTTAATCAGCATGGTTGTTTGCGTTGTTTGCCAGTATGTCTTTGGTTAGTTGGAAGTTTGACGTTGGCCAACTGATGAAAATAGGGCTATGCTTCTAGGTGGTTTATATGTATCTATGTGGTGAAAAGGTTTTTTCAACACATAGGAACATAGGAACATAGGTACACATAGATGTTTATTTGGAGGTTTGGCAAAGTTTGACGTTAGCCAACTGATGAAAAAAGGGCTATGCTTCTATGTGGTTTCTATGTATCTATGTGGTGAAAAGGTTTTTTCAACACATAGGAACATAGGAACATAGGTACACATAGATGTTTATTTGGAGGTTTGGCAAAGTTTGACGTTAGCCAACTGATGAAAAAAGGGCTATGCTTCTATGTGGTTTCTATGTATCTATGTGGTGAAAAGGTTTTTTCAACACATAGGAACATAGGA
>ERZ761607.851-NODE-851-length-43979-cov-13.148666_pt1 | contig 43979 bp, 32 predicted proteins | sample MGYA00511164_ERZ761607 | MGnify/ENA primary metagenome ERZ761607 (study PRJEB28899, sample SAMN02445080) | bioreactor sludge metagenome | biome: EBPR sludge | place: Australia: Brisbane, Thorneside Wastewater Treatment Plant | collected 2011-06-22 ...
GTTTCTTGGGTTTGGCCTCGCGCACGTCGCCGGAGAGGGTGACGCGGTTGCCATCCCCGCGCTGGTCTTTGGCGCAGCGGACGCGCATGCCGAGGACGGCGCCGGGCTTGAGGAGGTCTTTGAATTTTTCGAATTCGTCGCTCCAGGCCATGACCTCGGCGGGGCCGCTGAAGTCCTCGATGGTGAAGGTGCAGAAGGGGCGGTTGTCTTTTTTGGAGTAGCGGATGTCGAGGGTCTTGATGATGCCGAGGATGAAGAGGCTGACGGGTTTGGCGGCGGTGTCCACCTCGTCGAGGGCGCCGATGCGGTGGATGCGGGGTGAGTCGAAGTGGCCGCGGTATTTGTCGAGCGGGTGGCCGCTGACGTAAAAGCCGAGGAGCTCTTTTTCGAAGGCGAGGATTTCGTCCTGGCTCCAGCTTTCGACGGCGGTGTGGCGCGCGGGGGTTTTTTGCGGGGGGGCGGCGCCGAGGTCGTCAAAGAGGCCGCCCTGGCCGGACTGCCTGTCTTTTTGCAGGGCGGATGCGGCGGCGAGGACAGGGTCCAGCCTGGCGAACATGACGGGGCGGGGCTCGCCGGTGAAGTCGAAGGCGCCGCATTTGACGAGGGCTTCGAGCATTCTTTTGTTCACGGCGCGGGTGTCCATGCGGGAGGCGAAGTCGTCGAGGCTGTGGAAGGGGCCGTTTTTCCGGCGCTCCTCGATGGCGGCGGCCATGGCGGCCTCGCCGACGTTTTTGATGCCGCTGAGGCCGTAGCGGATGGCATTGGGGATGCCGGGGACGGCAGGCGGGGTCTCGGTGGCGGCGAAGGTTTCGGGGGCGAATTTGAGGGAGGATTTGTTGATGTCGGGCGGGAGGATGGTGATGCCCATGCGCTGGCACTCGCTGACGAAGAAGGCGATTTTGTCGGTGTTGCTGATTTCATAGCTGAGCACGGCGGCCATGAACTCGACGGGGTAGTTGGTCTTGAGGTAGGCGGTGTGGTAGGTGACCAGGCCGTAGGCGGCGGAGTGGGATTTATTGAAGCCGTATTGGGCGAATTTTTCGAGCAGGTCGAAGACGGCGTGGGCCTGCTTTTCGGGTACGCCGCGGTGCTTGATGAAGCCTTCGACGAAGATGACACGCTGGCGGGCCATTTCCTGGGCGTCTTTTTTGCCCATGGCGCGGCGGAGGATGTCGGCCTGCCCGAGGGAGAAGCCGGCGAGGATGTTCGCAGCCTGCTGGACCTGCTCCTGATAGACGAGGATGCCGTAAGTCTCTTTGGCGATGGGTTCGAGGAGGGGATGGGGGTATTCGACTTTTTGGAGGCCTTTTTTGCGCGCGATGTAGTCGTCAATGAACTGCATGGGGCCGGGCCGGTAGAGGGCGATGATGGCGATGATTTCCTCGATGGTGTCGGGGCCGAGGTTTTTGCAGGTGGCGGCCATGCCTCCGGATTCCATTTGGAAGACGGCGACGGTGTCGCCGCGTTTGAGGAGTTCGAAGGTGGCGGTGTCGTCGAGGGAGACCTGGCCGGTGTCGAAGCCGGGGACGCGCTTGCGCACCCAGTGCTCGGCCTCGTGGATGACGGTGAGGGTTTTGAGGCCGAGGAAGTCCATCTTGAGCATGCCGAGCTCGGTGAGGGGCTTCATGGCGTATTGGGAGACGATTTCGCCCTCGTTGCCGCGGGTGAGGGCGATGAACTCGGAGAGGGGCTTGTCGCCAATGACGATGCCGGCGGCATGGATGCCGGTGCCGCGTGTCAGGCCTTCGAGGAAAAGGGCGTGCCGCCAGAGTTCCTGGGCGGAGCCGTCGGTCTCGACATAGGCTTTGAGTTCCGGGTTTTTGTCAATGGCGCCGGGTTTGAAGCTGGTTTTGCCTTCCTTGTCTTTTTCCTCCGCGCCCTGGAGCGTGATGTTCAGCTCGGTGGGGATCATTTTGGAGAGGCGGTCGGCGTCGCCATAGCTCCAGCCGAGGACGCGGCCGACATCGCGGATGACGCTTTTGGCGCCCATGGTGCCGAATGTGATGATGTGGCTGACGCTGCGCTCTCCGTACTTCTGGCGGACGTACTCGATGACTTCAGGCCGGCGTGTCTGGCAGAAATCTATGTCTATGTCCGGCGGGCTGACGCGCTCGGGGTTCAGGAAGCGCTCGAAGACCAGCTCGAAACGGAGGGGGTCAAGATTGGTGATGCCGAGGACGTAGGCGACGACGGAGCCGGCCGCGGAGCCGCGGCCGGGGCCGACGGGGATGCCGTGCTCGCGCGCCCAGTTGATGAAGTCCCAGACGATGAGGAAGTAGCTGGTGAAGTTTTTTTCGCTGAGGAGGGAGAGCTCTTTTTCGAGGCGCTGGCGGAGGGTCTCATCGTTCAGGGCGCGGTCGCGCCCGTAACGGCGAATGAGGCCCTCCTCGCAGAGGCGGCGAAGGTAGTCATTGCGGTCACTGCCGTCGGGCGGGTGGTAGGTGGGGTAGCGGTCAATGCTGGTGGAGTCGAGGCGGATGTCGAGGTTGCAGCGGTCGGCGATGTCGAGGGTGGTGTCGCAGGCCTCCGGCAGCTCGTGGAAGAGGGCGCGCATTTCCTCGGCGGTCTTGAAATGGACTTCAGGGGAGTAGGTGCGGAGGTTGGTGTCGTGGACGGTGGCGCCGAGGCCGATGCGGATGAGAATGTCATGGCTCTCGTGGTCCTCTCGGCGGAGGAAATGCACGTCGTTGGTGGCCACGGTTTTGAGGCCGTATTTTTTTCCCCACTCGACGAGCTGGCGCGTGCTATGCTGCTGCTGCTCCAGGCCGTGGTCCATGAGTTCGAGGAAAAAATGGTCCGGTCCGAAGATGTCGCGGAACTCGCGCAGGCTGTGCTCGGCCTCTTCGGGGCGGCCGGAGTGGAGGAGCTCGTTGATCTCGCCGCTCATGCAGCCACTGAGGCAGATGATGCCCTCGCGGTGCTCGCGCAGCGTGTCCTTGTCAATGCGCGGGGTGTCGAGCCAGAGGCCGTCGAGGTGGGATTTGGTGACGAGGCGGGAGAGGTTTTCGTAGCCGGCGAGGTTTTCGGCAAGGAGCGTCAAATGGGAGGCGCGCTGGCGGCCTGGCATGTCTTTGTGCTCGTGCATGGAACCGGGAGCCAGATAGACCTCGCAGCCAAGGATGGCTTTTAATTTGGCCTTTTTGGCGGCCATGTAGAAGTCTATGGCTCCATAGAGGTTGCCATGATCGGTGAGGGCCACGGCGGGCATGCCCAGTTTTCCCGCCCGTTTGACGAGGTCGCTGATGCGGCAGGCACCGTCGAGCAGGGAGAAGTCGGAGTGGACGTGGAGGTGGACGAAGGAGTCGGGCATCGGCCCGGTCATTCATAGACAAAAGGGGGGGCGGGGCAAGCCGGGTGTGGAAACAGCGAGAGCGGCAGAGTGAAGCTGAAATTTTGGATATTAAGTCTATTAATTAAGATAAGAATTTCACTTTTCAAAAATAGAATTTGAGAATTACCACAACAATCCATAACTTATCGAAGCTTTTCACATTCATGAATCCTTCCTCCCCTCTCATTTTTGTCGCCTTCCTCACTATTCTCGTCGCGCCATTGTGCGCAGCCGAGAATGCGGAACCCTCCGGCGGCTCGCCCATCGAACGCTGGTTCATGCAGGATTACATGCTGGGGGACTGGGGCGGGCTGCGTTCCGATCTTTCCGATCATGGCGTGGACCTGGAGTTCTTTTATGTGGGTTCAGTGCCCAACAACATTTCCGGCGGCATCCGCCATGGCGCCATTTATCAAAGCGGGATGATCCTGGCGTTGGACCTGGATTTTGAGAAAATGGGGCTGTGGAAAGGCGGCAGCTTCCACGCTTCGAGTGTCTGGCTCAACGGGCAGCCGTTCTCCGACCAGTATGTGGGGGACCTGAACAAAACCAACCTGGTGGATTTTCCGGCGGACTTCCGTGTGTGGCAGGTGTATTTCCAGCAGCATCTGCTCGACGAGAAGCTGACTTTGAAGGCGGGTTTGCTGAGCGTGGACCGGGATTTCATTTTGCCGGAGATGTACAACTCTCTGGCGTCCATCAACTTCCTGAACCAGACCTTCTTTTTCCCGACGATGGCGTTCAACCTCTATGACCAGCCATTCTTTCCCAAAGGGGCGCATTCACTGCCCTCGACTCCTTACGGGGTGCCTGCGGTGGTATTGAAATGGGACGCCTCGCAGTCGCTTTATTTGAAAGCGGGCGTTTATGACGGCTATCCTGACAAGACGGGACCCGGCACGCGCATCCAGCTTCACAGTGACGAGGGTGCGCTGTTTTTCTATGAGCTGGGCTGGCGGCGCAACATGGAGCAGGGGGCCAAGGGCCTGCCGACGAGCGTGAAAGCGGGCGGCTACTACCACACGGACGAGTTTTACGACATCTACAACACGATCGCTTCCCTCATCCCCCTCGGTCTTAGCAACGGTCCGACCACGCATGACGGCAATTACGGCCTGTATTTGCTGGCCGAGCGGATGCTCTGGCGGGAGCAGGGGCCGGATGATCCGGCGCAGCAGGGAGTGACGGGCTTTTTCCGCACCGCCTGGGCGCCGAGGGACCGGAACATCGCTGAATACAGCATTGACGGCGGCCTGGTTTTCAAAGGCCTGATCCCCGGCCGCGATTACGACACACTGGGCATTGCCGGCTCATACATGCGCATGAGCCGTGATCTGGAGCGGGCTGTGGAGGACATCAACAAGGTGCTCGGCTTTCAATTCGCCGAGCCGCACGATTACGAGGCGGTTGTTGAACTGAGCTACAAGCTCCAGCTCGCCGCATGGTGGACGCTGTCACCGAACCTGCAATATGTGATGCACCCCGGCGGATCGGGCGCCATCCCGAATGCGTGGGTCTTCGCTCTCCAGACCACGCTGCGTTTCTAACCGGACTGGCCGCCCGCCCCGCGTCCTTTGCGTCCGCGCACAGCCTTCCATATGCCGCGCGCCAGCAGACCCATGGTGGAGAAGTAGCCGGTGGCGATGTCGGCTGCGAGAAAGGCGAGATACACGTCGTTGGATGGAAGCGCGCTGTTGGAGACAAAGTAGATGGGCTTCTCGCGGCCGCGATATTTGGATTTGTGGAAGGAGAGTCCGTCGAAGTTGTAGATTTCTCCGCCGTAACGCCGGCTGACCTGGAAAAACCAGTCTGTCGCCAGGTCATCCCGGTAGCGGCCCAGTTGCAGATGGGTGAAGGGGCAGAGGCAGAGATTGAGCACATCCACACCCTCCGGGCGGAAGACGTCCATCGCCGTCATGTGGATGGCGGTGGCCAGGCGTCCAAACTGCCGCTCGTCGCAGCGCACCGTGTTGGCGGAGTAACCAAAGACCCTGCCATCGCGGTACATCGGGTCATAAAACACATAGCCGGCCGCCCTGCCATTTCTGTCGAAGGCCACAAATTTGCGCACATCCGGCTCCGACTGGTACACCGGCCGCCGGGCGTAGATCCAAATTTCCCGGTCATTGACCTTCTTGCACTGAATCCAGTTTTGTGAGAGCGCCTGAAGCTGCTCCTCGGGCACCGTGGCGATGTCCACCTCGCGGATGGTGATGCCTTCACGACGCGCCTCATTGCGCGCGCGCTTGATCATGTCCAGTTCCTTCCAGTTTCCCGCCGTGTTGTATGTCTGGACCGGCAGTTCTGGTTCGTAGCCGACGCAGTTGGCCTTGAAGCCGAGCCGGCGCATGGCATCCGCCGCAAACTCCGAGGCCACGCTGAAAACGGCCGAGGGATGGCTTTCCAGAAACGCTGCCACCAGGGCGGGCATATCCTCCTCCGCGCAGACAGGGTCCGTCAAAGCGATGCGTCTCGGCGTGCGAGCGAAGACCGGGTGCTTCACTGTGATGAAGGCGATGAAGCCCAGTTCATGCACAAAGTACTCCATGCCCTGTTGCAGGCAGGCATAGGACATGGCCTGGCTGCCATGCTGCCGAAGCGCCGGTGAAAGCAGTTTCCACTTTTCCGCAGGTTCGAGAGTTTTGGCTTCTTGGCCGAGAATGAGGCGCATGGAACGAGGCTGTTGTCAGCACATGGTAAACACACAATCCGTGTCATGCCAAATATTTTAAAAGCCAATCTGTGGCAACCTCAAAAACACGCACCCGATTGCGATCCAAGTGCCCCACATGACCATTTCCTTCAATGATCTCCAACCCTTTCTCACAAGACAACGCCTGGAAAAGGATGTGCGCGGTGCTAACCGGATCGAGCTGGTCATCCGCCCCCCAAATCACCAACGTGGGTGCCTTGATGGCTGGAACGCGTCGGATGGTGTCCACAAAAAAGGCGTCCGCAGCACCTGGCATGGGGAAATTCATGAACGCTTTCAGTTTGCCTGGATCCACCTTCAAGCGCGCATTGATCGCAGGGTCGGAAGCCATCGGCACTTCGTCGAGCAGCTTGATGATGGAAATGCGCAGGTCCTTCCCTGTGAGCATTCGTTTGACCCAGCCGATGAGGGACAGCAGCCTCATGGTCAGGCTTACCCCTGCCGGGAGAGTGTTCATCACTGTGGCATCAAGCGGGATCAATGCCTTCAGCCGGCTGTCGCAGACCGCCGCCTCCAGGATGGCCGAGCCGCCCGAGGAAAGTCCCAAAGCTCCGATGCGCTCCGGATCCACATCCACGCGGGTTTCCAAATAATCCAGCGCCGCCGAGATGTCCGACACCCACTCGCGCATGCTCACATGGAAAGGGCGGCCGCCGCTGGCTCCATGCCCGTGCATGTCCAGCAGCAGGCTGGCGATGCCCCTGTCTGCGAGATAGGAGGCCAGTTCGAGGTAGTTTTCCTTGAATTCACCCGCTCCATGGCTCACCACCAGGACGGGCTGGCCGACCGGGCGGATGGAAGACACAAAGAGCGCGCAGATCGTTTCCCCCAAGGATTCAAACTGCACGGGTTCGCCGATGACGGGCGCTTCATTGGTTGGCATGAGTTGCATGACGATTGGAATTGTCGGGGTTATTTCGGCATATAACAAATGTTTTCTCAAACGTGAGAAGATACTGCACATGGAGCTGTTTCATGAAAAATCCTTGCTTGGAACACATTCGACTAATACGGACTCTTAATACGAGAGGGAAATCCGCCAAATTATTCATTCTCTTGGGCAAAGGTCGCTTGCAATACTCAATCCACTCAACTTACTGGAATGCTTATGGAGCAAAACGCGCCCACACCCTTGCCGCTGAACACCGATGCAGCCGAGCGCATCAGCATGGTTGTCTGCCGCAACAGCCAGGGTGCCGAAGTCCGTGCCACGCTGCACCGGCTCACTCGTTACATGGCGGTTTTCGAGGTGTACAACCCCTACAGCATCGTCCAGCTATCCGAAGTGCTGAATGACTTCCGGGTCACGATGAATGAGCGCGTGGTTTATTCTGGCAGGGCCGTGATCGCCAATCTGGTGAACACGGGCATCATGTTGATCTGCGAGGCCTCGCTGACCGAGGAGGGCTGGATTGACTTCGTCTCGCCGACGGCGGACAAGGAAAAGCTGCTGTCTGAATTCAGGGACTTCCTGCGCGAGACGGAGAGGATTTATCGCGTTTCGCCCGAGTTCAAACTGGTCGTCGCTGACATGCAGACGCTACTGACGGACCTGCGGCGCTGGATGGAGCAGGTCGAATTGGGGGTGCGCTCGCTGCCCACAGGCGACCGCATCGCCACAGAACGGGAGACCATCCAGCAACTTGAAGTCCCCATCATGCCGGCGGTGGCTCCATTGATGGAGCGCTTCGAAAGCAACGCCTCCGTCATTCCGGTCGAGCAGCAGCCCATCCACCGCAGTTACATCAAGCGTCAACTGCACCCGCTCGTTCTTTGCTCGCCCTTCATTTACCGCACTTTCCAGAAGCCGCTCGGCTACGCCGGGGACTACGAGATGGTCAGCATGATGCTGCGCGACCCGTATGAGGGCAGTTCGATGTTCGCCAAGCTCCTGAACCGCGTTTTCCTGGACACGGCCCCGGTCGTGGCGCACCGAAACCGCATCACCTACCTGATCGAGCGGCTTCGGGGCGAGACCGCGCGCGCCGCCGGAGAGGGGCGTGTGGCGCGCATCCACAACCTCGGTTGCGGCCCAGCCCAGGAAGTCCAGAGCTTCCTGAACACCGACTCCATTTCCGACGAGGCGGACATGCTGCTGCTGGACTTCAATGACGAAACCCTGGTCAACACCACCCGCGTGCTGGAGGACATCCGCGCGCGCCACCGCAGGCGCACCGGGCTGAAATTCGAAAAGAAATCGGTGCATCAAATCCTCAAAGAGGCGGGCAGGCCGGCGCCCGGCCAGAAAGGCTATGATCTTGTGTATTGCGCGGGCTTGTTCGACTATCTTTCCGACCGGATCTGCCGCCGCTTGCTGGAGATTTTTTATGACATGACGGCGCCCGGCGGCCTGGTGGTCGCCACCAATGTGGACAGCTCCAACCCCTCGCGGAACTGGATGGAGTACGTCCTTGAATGGAACCTTGTCTATCGTGACAGGGAATCGTTCCTCAAACTGGCTCCAGAGAAGGCCCCGCGCGGTTCGGTGGACATCAAGGCCGACTCGACCGGTGTGAACATTTTCCTCGAAATCCGCAAACCCGCCTGATGCCAGAGACAAGCACAGTCTCCGTGGAGGAATTGGAGCGTTCGTTCAACGAATACGAGCGGCCCATCCGCATCAGGAACTACAAGCTGGGAGCCTTGCTCGCGGCCGTTTTCATGCCGGCAGGGGCCGTGCTCGATTTCTTCGTTTACGGCTGGGAGGGCGTCGTCCGTTTCGCGCCGGCGCGCATCCTTACCACGGCCTTTCTCGCCTTCGTTGGCGTCGCGCTGATCAAGTTTCCGCAATGCCGCCATTACCGCGCGCTGGGCTTTCTCGTGGCTCTCATCCCCCTGCTGGCCATCGCATGGATGATTTACGCCGAGCAGGGCACCGCCTCGCCCTATTACGCGGGTTTGAACCTCGTGATGCTTGGATCGGCCATCCTGCTGCGCTGGTCCTCAATGGACAGCGTCATCATTTTCCTGCTCACCTTCCTGGCCTACATCCTCGCCACGGTGATGCACGAGCCGTTTCAATTTGACGGACTTTACTTCAACAACCTCTACTTTCTCTTTGTCACCGGCGTCTTCATTATTGCCGGAAGCTGGTATTACAACAGCATCCGTCAAAGCGAGTTCGAGCTGCGCTGGCGTCTCGACATCAACCGCGCCCAGCTTGAGGAGTCCAACCAGAAGCTGCGGGAACTCGACGAGCTCAAGAGCCGGTTTTTCGCCAACATCAGCCACGAGCTGCGCACTCCGCTGACCCTGCTCATCGCCCCGCTGGAGACCCTGCTGAGCCGCGGGCGCGAGATGGCGGCGGCGGAGATGGATGAAATGCTCGCCACCATGCACGGCAATGCGATGCGCCTGCTCAAGCTCATCAACGACCTGCTCGACCTCGTGCGCCTGGAGTCCGGCAAGATCGAGATCAAAAAAGCCGCCGTGCCGATTGAGGACTTCCTCGACGGCATCGTCAACGCCGTCAGCGGAGTGGCCTCGGACAAGCACATCGCCCTTCGCTCCTGGTGCCAGGACGGCATCGGACGTGTCATGCTGGACGCCGACAAGCTCGAGCGCATCTGTCTGAACCTCATCTTCAACGCCCTCAAATTCACGCCCGCCGGAGGCCAGGTCAACATCACCGCCGAAAAGGAGGAGGGCTGGCTGCGCATCGAGGTCAAGGACACCGGCGTCGGCATGAGCAGGGAGCAGCTCAAGCGCATCTTCACCCGCTTCTGGCAGGCTGACACCTCCTCCCGCCGAAAGTTCCAGGGCATGGGGATCGGCCTGGCGCTGGTCAAGGAATTGTCCGAGGCGCACGGCGGCTCGGTGGAAGCCGTCAGCGAGGAGGGCAAGGGCACCACGATGATCGTGCGCCTGCCTCTGGAAACCGCCCCGCCGGACGCGCCCGAACCCGAACCGAACTTCGAGGCTGCCTCCGTCGAGCAATTGCCCGAGGACCGCGGCGAGTGGATCAGCGAGCTCTACCGCCGCGCCGAGCTCTTCCCCGCCATCACCTCCCTTCAGGCCACCATGCGGCCCATTGAGACGGGCATCAGCCGCCGCAGCAAAAAGCCAAAACTGCTCATCGCCGACGACGAGCCGGACATGCTGCGTTTCCTTCGTTCCCAGCTAGGCACGTTTTTTGATGTCCTTGAGGCCGTGGATGGCAACCAGGTCGTCGAAAAAGCCACCCAGTTTCTCCCCGACATCGTGCTCACCGACATGATGATGCCTGAAAAGGACGGGTTGCAGGTCTGCCGCGAGCTGCGCGACCGCACATCCACACGCTCCATCCCAGTCGTGCTGCTCACAGCCCGCGCCGATGAAAAGACGAAAATTGACTGCCTGGAAGCCGGAGCCAGCGATTTTCTCGCCAAGCCATTCTCGCTGACCGAGCTCTGTGTGCGGCTCAAAAACCTCGTGGACAACCGCCTCTATCAAAAGCAGCTCGTCGAGCAGAAACAGCAGCTCGAATCCGCTTTCGAGCAGATCAAGGAGACCGAGGCATTGATCATCCGCAATGAAAAGCTGGCATCCCTCGGCAAGCTCAGCGCCGGTCTCATCCACGAGATCAACAACCCCCTCAACTATGCCAAGCAGGGCCTTTACGGCCTGCGCCGCATCCAGGATGTGCTGCCGGAGGCGGAGAAGGCCGACTTTGTCGAGACTCTCGGCGACATTGAGCATGGTGTGGACCGCGTGGCGCGCATCATCGCCGACTTGCGGGGCTTCTCACGCACCACCCGCGAGATGAACGCCTCATTTCCTCTCAAATCCGTGGTCGAAACCACCATGCGTTTCTTTGGGCAGGAGTTCAAAGAAGGCGTCGGTCTGGAGATGGACATCCCAGATGACCTCGAAATTCGCGGCGACAGCAACCAGATCGTGCAGGTGCTCATCAACTTCACCCAAAACGCCCTCGACGCCATGAGGACCAAGACATACCCGGAGGGCGAGGGGCCCGCCATCCGCATCTCGGCGGAAAATCTGCCTGGCCGCACTCTTGTGCGCTTCCGTGACAACGGCCCCGGCATTCCGGAGGATATGCGCAGCCGCATTTTTGACCCGTTTTTCACCACCAAGGATGTCGGTGAGGGCATGGGACTTGGCCTGTCCATCTGCCACCGCATCATTGCCGACCACGGTGGTCATGTTGACATTCACAGCCGCGAGGGAGCATATTGCGAATTCGTGTTGGAGTTTCCCCTTGTCGAGACGAACCTTTCCGCCAGCGAGCCATAACCCGAAAACCTAAACACCATGCAAAACACCCACGACTACAAACGCTATGCCGTCCTCTATGTGGATGATGAGGAGATGGCTCTGAAGTATTTCCAAAAAACATTTGGCGCTGAATTCCGCGTCCTGACAGCCATCAACGCCGTCGAGGGACTCAATTACATCGAGAGCATGGGCGAGGAAATCGGCGTCCTGCTCACTGATCAGCGCATGCCCGGCCAGAAGGGAGTGCAGCTCCTCGAACGCGCCCGCCAGCTCCGCCCCAAGATGGTCCGCATGATGATCACCGCCTACGCCGACTTCGGCGTCTCCGTGGATGCCATCAACCTCGGCAACATCTTCCGCTACATCTCCAAGCCCCTCCAGGTCGAGGACATGCGCAACACCCTGCGCCGGGCCATGGACTTCTACATGCTGCAAAAGGAGCGCGACGACCTGCTGCGTGAAAAACTCTCCGTGCTCCAGAGCATGGTCATCACCGACCGCGTCATCAGCCTCGGCGTGCTCGCCTCCGGCCTGTGCAAAAACCTGCGCAATCCCCTCGACGCGGTGAACACCTTCCTCAACCTCGTCCCGGCCCGCCTGCGCCAGGAAAACGTGGAACTCGACCGCCTGCGCGACCCCGCTTTCTGGCGTGACTTTCACAACCAAGTGCTGGCGCAGACGCAGCGCATCTCCGACTCGATCGGTGATCTCGACAAAATCAGCAGCCAGGCTCCCGCCGACATCGCTCCAGAGGATGTTGTGGCGCAGGCTGTGGACACCGTGAGGGCCGCCGCCGCCGCCAAAAACATCACCCTCAAAAACGAGGTCCAGGGCCCGCTGCCCAAGCTGCACGCCGCTCCAGACCGCTTCGCGCGCATCTTCGAAATGCTGCTCAAAGACCAGGTCGAGTTGCTTGACCCGGGCGCCGAGATCACACTCTCCGCCAGTGTCAGCAAAGTCTCCGACACACCGGTGGGCATTCGATTCGAGATCAAGGACAACGGCCCCGGCCTGCCCCAGGAGGCGCTGCGCTCCATCTTTGACCCTTTCCACATTCGTCCGGATGGGGAGGAGAAATTTGGCCTCGACCTGCTCGGAGTTTATTTCCTCGTCCACCACCACGGCGGTCACATCGAGGCGGGCAGCTCGCCGGGAGAGGGCGTCACTTACACCATGGACATCCCGCTGTTAAGTTCGCCGGAAAACGGCGCCACCTCCAGCAGCCGCGACTTTGTCACCAAAGTGCTCATGAACGACGTCCTGTGGGAAAGACTGCTCGCGGGAGACTGAGCGGCCAGTCCGCCGAAAGAGGCGGCGTTGCCCCGCGCGGCAGTCAATGCCGCAAGTCTCCGGCATACTTCACCGACACCAGATAGAGGCCGCATGCTGGAGCCATCTGATTGCTTTGCAGCCCCTCGTGAGTGGCCAGCAAACTTGCGAACCACTCCTCGGTGGCCCGTCCGCGCGCGACCTGGACCATGCTCCCCGTGATAAGGCGTGCCATCCGGTAAAGGAAGCCGTCTCCCTCGAACTCGATTTCAAGCACATCGCCCGTTTCGGCAATGTCCACTCTGTGCAGAGTGCGCGTCGTCTTCTCCGGCAGGGCCCGCCTTTGCGTTTCCCACATGTCACCGCGGTTGGCGGAAAGCCGGACAAAGTTGTGCCTCCCCGCCAGCAGGTCCGCGCAGCGCCGCAGCGCGGAGATGTCCAGCCGGCCATAGACATGCCAGGCGCGGTCCGCTTCGAAAGGGTCCAGCATCTCCGGACGCCAGATGCGGTAACGGTAGATTTTTCCGACCGCGTCAAAGCGCGCGTGAAAGCCCGGTTCCGCGTCCTCGACCCGTGTGACGCGGATCGTCATTGGCAGGCAGGCGTTCAGCGCCTTGCACCATGCGCCATGGCTCATGCGCGCGCTGGCAGGCACATCCATGTGCGCCACTTGCGCCAGCGCATGCACACCCGCGTCGGTGCGCCCGGAGCCATGCACCACGGTCTCAATGCGGGTGGCTTTTTTTACAGCGGCGGTCAGCTCATCCTGGATCGTGCCACCGCCCGCGAGGCTCTGCCAGCCGCGCCAGCCGCTGCCGCAGTAGGCCACTGTGAGGCGCAGGCGCCGCATTCCTTGTGGCGCGGCGGGGTGCAGGCCAAGCTTGCTTTCAATGCCGTCTTCCCTCATGCGTCCACTCCAGATTCTGGCATTCCTCCGGCAGCAGAAAACCCTCCGGCCCGCGTTGTGAATTCAGATATTCCTGCAGGATCACCACTGCGGCGAGCTGGTCCACCACCTCGTCCCTCTGCTTTTTGCCGGTGATCCCCGCGCGGGAAAGCGCCGCCTCCGCCTCCACCGAGGAGAGCCTTTCGTCCACAAACTCCAGCGGAATCTCATGGCGCAGGGACCTGCCCAGCGACTCGGCAAATTTTTCGACCCTCTCCGCCGCCTCTCCGCGTCTGCCGTCCAGGTGGAAAGGCATGCCGAGAATGATCCGGCCCACGCGCTTGTCCCGTGCGATGCGCGCGATCTCGCGCTCAGGCTCCGCGCTCGCGTCCAGCGTTTTGAGCGGGCGGGCCGTCAACTCCAGCTCGTCGCTCAGCGCGAGTCCGATGCGGACGGTGCCGTGGTCAATGGCGAGGATTCGGGGCATGACTTCATTCTTGCCCGGAAGCGCCCGTTTTCCAGCTTCAATCCCTCGATCAAATCAAAACTGCTCAAGGAGGTGTTTGATGAGGTCAGTGCTGGTGACAATGCCGCAGAGCTTGCCGCCATTGACAACCGGCACGGAATGAAACTCGCCTCTGGCAAGAATTTCGGCGGCATCGCGGACAGTGGCCGTGTCGGGCAGGGTGACCGGGGTCTTGCACATCAACTCCTCGATGGTGAGCGTGTGATCAAGAGTGGCGTCCACGGCGCGCTCGTCGGTATTGAAGGCATCGCCAAAGCTGACGCGCAGAATGTCGCTCCAGGAAATGATCCCGAGAAGCTGGTCGCCGCTGACAACAGGAATATGGTGAACGCCATGCTCGCGGACGAGGTGGCGGATTTTTGAGACGGGGTCACCGTGGTGAACGGTGACCAGATGGCGGCTCATGACTCGGGTGACGGGTTCGTGGCGTTTCATGGTTGGATGACTGCCATACTGGCCTTTGCAGGGCGGCCGTGCTCATCGTGCCTTGCCGTTCACCGGCTGATTCTTGCCCGAAAAAAAGAGGGCGGACCTGACGGCCCGCCCTCGGAGTTTGAAGAAGCGTCTTATTTGAACGGGCTGACCGAAAGAGCGCGGAACTCGTCGGCGACTTTGGCCACGGCAGCCTTCGGGCCGGTGAGCTTGATGAAAACAGGGGCGTCGGGTCCGGGAATGATGGAACCTAGAAGCATGGAGTCCGGCTTCGGGGTCTTCGGTCCGAACATGGCACCGTCCATGTAGGTGCCGGTGGCTGTGACGAGGGTCACTTTTTTGCCTCCGGCCTCGATGTCCTCGCGCTTGGTCTCGGGCTTGCCCTCGAACTGGCCGAACCAGCGCTGCACATTCGCCTCGACATCGCCGCCCTGGCCGGCGCCGAAGTAGTAAAAGACCGCCTCCAGGGGCTGCTCCGCGCCTTCGACGCTGATCTTCAGTGTGGCGGCGCGCATCGGGCTGCTCGTCGGCACGGAGTCCCACGCGGCGGATGGCAGGACGAAATCCAGGCCGCCGGCGCTGACTTTTTTTTCCTCGGCGGAGGAGGTTTGCGCGTGGCCCGCGAACAGGGCCAGAAGGAGGATCATGTGTTTCATGGCTGGGATGTTTGGGGAATTTATTTCGTGACATGCATCACACCCCTCATCAGCAGCCAGTGGCCGGGAAAGGTGCAGATGTAGGCATAGTCCCCCTCCTCGGCGGGAGCAGTGAATTCAATAGTGTCGGAGCCATTGGCCTGGACGAGCTTGGTGTGCGCGAGGATGTCGGCCTTGGACGCCTCCGGGATGTAATGCTTGGCCATGCCCTGGGGATCCCCCATCATGAGATTGGCCTGGGCACCCACCGCGTCTATCACATCCTTGTTGTCGGGCATCTTGCCCTTCCTGAGCAGCAGGAAATTGTGCGGCTGCGGGACGATGCTGCCCGTGTTGTTCAAGGTCAGCTTGATCTTCTGTCCAACTTTGACGGCAAGGTCGGTCTTGTCATAGCCGAGGGGATTGCTAGCGTGGGGCTTGAGTTCGATCTCGGCAACTTCAGCCTCCTGGGCATGGAGGACGGTGGCAGCCAGGGCGATGACAGCGATCTTGGAGAGTTTGGGCATGGTATTGATATTGAATAAGGGGGGTAGGCTAATCGGCAGCCAGTTCCGGGTGTTTTCAACTTTTTTGTTGGAACTGGCGCGGAGAGTGCGGTCCGCAAGTTGGGGAAAGTACCCTCGCCTGCCGGGCGTAAATGGTATCACCCCCACTCATGACTCCGTTTCACGAAACCGCCTCCGCCACTCATCAGATGAGCCGCCGCAAAGTGCTGCGCGGGCTCGGCACGCTCATGTCACTGCCCTTTCTCGAGTCCGCGGGCGGCAGGGCTTTCGCCGCCGCGCCGCCGCAAAAAGCTCCGCTGCGCGCGGCTTGGCTCTACATACCGAACGGAGTCAATGTCCATAAATGGTTCCCCACAGGCGAAGGGGCGGGATACCAGCTCAGCGAGACGCTCAAGCAGATTGAGCGGCACCGGAATGACTTCATGGCCGTCTCCGGCCTGGCCCAGGACAAAGCCCGCTCCCACGGTAACGGCGGCGGCGACCACGCGCGCGCCACCTCCACCTTCCTCACCGGCTGCATGCCGAAGAAAACGGCGGGCGCTGACATCAAGCTCGGCGTCTCCGTGGACCAGATTGCGGCTGAGAAGATCGGCCATCTCACCCGTCTCTCCTCCCTGGAGTTGAGCACCGACGGCCAGCGCAGCTCCGGCCGCTGCGACAGCGGCTACTCCTGCGCCTATCAATATAATCTGGCATGGAAAAACGAGACCATGCCCATGGCGCCCGAGATGGACCCGCGCCTCGTCTTCGAGCGGCTCTTCGGCTACGGCGCGTCCGGCGCGCGCGGCGAGGAGGGCGCTCGCCGCCAGCGTCTGCAGAAAAGCATCCTCGACACGGTGCTCGGAGAAGCCAAGTCCCTGCAGGGCAAGGTAAGCGGCAGCGACCGCCGCAAGCTCGACGAATACTTCGAGTCCGTGCGCGATATTGAGCAGCGCATCGAGCGCTCCGAAAAATTCGCCGCTCAGCTCCCTCCCGGAGTGTCCGTGCCGGAGGGCATCCCTGAGAGCTACGAGGAGCACATTCGTGTGATGTTTGACTTGCTGGCGCTGGCTTTCCAGACGGACACCACCCGCCTCTGCACCTTTCTCATGGCGCACGATGGCAGCAACCGCAGCTTCCCGCAGATCGGCGTCCCGGACGCGCATCATTATCTCTCCCACCACGAAAACGACCCGCAAAAGTTGGAGAAGATCGCCAAAATTGACCAGTTCTACATGCGTCAGTTCGGCTATTTCCTCGACAAAATGAAAAGCGTCAAGGAGGGGGACTCCACCCTGCTCGACAACAGCATGATCGTCTTTGGCGGCGGCATTGGCGACGGCAACCGCCACAATCACGACGATCTGCCCATCCTGCTAGCCGGCCGCGCAGGCGGCACCTGGAGTCCCGGCAAACGCATCGTTTTGAAAGAGGAAACCCCGATGACAAACTTGTACCTCTCCATGCTGGACCGTCTCGGCGTTCGTGCCGATCGTGTGGGCGACAGCACGGGCGTGCTCGACGTGGGTTGAGGCAGGCGCGCGGCATTTTGGGGCCGCTTTTGCAACAGCAGCGTTGCAAGCCGCGCGCATTGGTTATATGAAGGCGCCTATCATGGCGGACCCCGCAGCCGAGACCACCAGCATGACCGCGATGGAGCAGGATTTGTTTCCGCATCCTGATCCGAATCCTGCCGGCTTGACTGCGGAAACCTCGCCTGCGTGGTCTCCTGACTCCTCGAAAAAAACGAACTCAGGAGTCTTTCCTCGCGGGATTCAAGACCTCGCCGACAAATTGCGCAAGGCGATGAATGACCCGTCGCATTTGTCCCAGGCTTTCGCCGAGTTTTGCACCGCCGCCTATGTGAAGCCGGAGTGGGCGGGTGCCGCCAGTGAGTTTTTGGCGGAGCTGTTCGAAGGGCGCGAGGAACAGCTCGCAGAAATGGCGCATGTGCCGGACTTGATCATCGAGCTGGCCACAGGCCACTATGCGGTGACTTTCATGGCCGCCTCCGTCTGGGCTGCGAAGGGGGATGTGGCGCGCATGTCACGCCTCGCCGAGGCGCTGGCAGCCACACAATCCAAGCTCTCCGGTGTGGAAGTGGTGGATGTGATGCTGGCGCTCGCGGCATCGCTGGCAATTTCCCGCTATCCCCGCGCCGAACAACTCGTGAACATCGCCGCGCCACAGGCTGCCCCCGAACATGAGGAGGCTCTGGCTGAGGCTCGTCTCTGGCTGGCTGCGGGGCGTGCCGTTCGCGCCTGCGACCAGGAGGTGAGGGACATGTGGGAGCAGCGTCTTCGCCGGCCGCAGCACCCATGGACCTGGGAAGGCCCCGTGGAGCGGGCCGCGCTGACACAATTGGCGGACCAAGTCGCGCCCGGGATGGAGGCGGAGAGTTTGTTCCAAGCCGTCGTGCCGGCGGGCTGGTGGGAGCTTGCCATGCGCCGCGCTGAGGAGTTGATCCATTACGATGCTGCTTTGAGACAGAAAAAATGCGAGACACACGAAGATACTCCTCCTCCCGCCGAGCCGCCGCCAATGGTCATAGGCAGGCCGATTGTCATCTGGCGGCTGGTGCCCTTCTGCTTCGGCGGCCTGGTCGGTGCCTGGGCTTTTGCGCTTGGAATCTATTTTGGCCCGTTTGATTTGGTGCGCCCCGGCGCGTCTGTGAACGAGGTCGGGGCTGCCGCAGACGGACAGACGACCCCGGGCGGGGAATTCTCGCAACCCGGGGAGGAAGGGGAGCCGCCGTCTGCATCCGTTTCCGCGGATGTCAGGCAGGGAGAGCATCCCGACTCCCTTTGGAGAAAGGAGGAAAGCCGCCGCCTTTTGGAAAAGCTGCCTGAACTGGCCGCCAGTGGAGAGCTGCTCAAACACGGCGGTTGGGAGCAGCATCGCGCCATGCTGGAGGGTGAGGAGGAGAACCTTTCCAAAAACTCGCCTGAATATGAAAAACTGCTCGTCTGGCTGCATCTCTCTCCAGTGTCAGATGACGCGATCAACACACGCGTTCCCGGCCTGCTCGCCGCTTTGAAACCCGACAGCGACACCCTCGACCTTTGGGAAAAACTCATCTACCCGGGATCACCGAATGCCCCGCAAATTCGCGAGGCCGCGCGCCGCCAGCATCATGAGAACACGCAGTCATGGTCGCCCACTCAGCGGTCGCGGCTAAGCAGAATCGGCTGGGACACTCCCTGATCACGCCGCCGCCGGAGCCAGCCAGCGCAGCTTTGGCAGCGCGCGCGCATGCGCCTCGGCATTGAAGGCGGCCAGCAGCAAGAGGCTGAAGCCCATGTCGCTCAGCAGGGAATTGCGCAAAAACATCCAAGTGGGCGCATAACCGGGCAGTCCGGTGGTGAGGCATTGCACCCAGCCGGCGAGGTTTTTCACATATCCCGGCTCGACGAGCCAGCTCACGCTGTTCGTGATGACATAAAAGCTCAGCGAGCAAGCCAGCACACCGCCCAGCGTCCGCGCCACACCCGCCTGCCCGCGCCAGCGCGCCGCCAGCCAGGCCGCGCCGGCATAGCAGGCATACATGACCAGGGCCTCAAAGCCGCCGCCCTTCGGCGTGAGAATGTCCACGCCCTGCGAGAGCACATCCACTCCCACCAGCAGCAGCGGCCACACCCACCAGGCCAGCGCGCGCGGAAACAAGAGGGTGCCCGTGAACACCAGCGCCAGCCAGGGCGAGAAATTCGGCAGCAGCGTCATGCCAGGGGACTCCAGCTTCAGCCAGCGCAGGCCAAGCGCCAGGAGCACGATGGCGAGAGGGGCCCATAGCAGGGGCAGGGAGCGGCGGTTCGGGGAAATCATGGACGACCAGAATAAAGGCGGATACGCCGCGCGCAACCTCCGCGCCGGTCAATACTCGATGAGCGCCTTGATCACCGTGCGCCGCCCGACTTCGTCAAAGGCCTCGCGGATTTGCCCCAAAGGAAACCGGTGCGTGATGAACTCCGCCGAGGTTAGCCGTCCCTCCCGAATCCACTGGCAGAGCTGCGGCTGGCATTCTTTTTCGAAGCGGCGCGTGGGCCACTGATGGACGAGCAGGTTGAAATTGAAATCCGCGCGCGCTTTCTCGATGTGCAGCACCGGCTCGGTGAGCACGCCATAGATGCAGTGGGAGCCGCCCCGGCGCAGCAGCGGCAGGCCTTCGAGCAAAATCTTCGAGCTGCCCACGGCGTCCACCACCGCGTCCAGCTTGCGCGGCGGCGCTGCCTCCCCCGGCGCAAAGGCCGCATTCGCGCCTAAGGCCAGCGCTTTTTGCCGCTTCTCCTCATGCCGGTCCACGATGCCGATCCAGCCCAGCCCGAACAGACGCCCCAGTTTCACAAAACTCAGCCCCACCGGCCCCGCGCCATAGATCAGCACATCATCGCCCGGCTGAAGATGAAAGTCCCGGAACGCGCCCAGCACCTCCCTCCATGTGCAGAGCAGCACCGCCTCTTCCGGAGGGATGTCCGCATCCACCCTCGTCTGGATTTCATGCACCTCCACCCAGCCATGCGCCTCATCCGCCACGCCATCGGCCACCATCGTCTCGTGGTCCGTGGCCAGGATGAACTCGCCAAAACCGCCCCAGCCCGAGTCCACGCCCTCCATTTGCAGATCAAACACCAGCCCGCCCACCACGCGATCCCCGACCGCAAAGCTGCGCGCCTTTTCCCCCGCCTCCACCACCACACCCACGCTCTCATGCCCGAGTGCGAAGGGAAAGCGGTCCTCCATCCCAGGGAAGCGCCCGTGCAGCAGCTCGCTGTCCGTGCGGTTGCAGAGGCAGGCCCGCTCCGTGCGCACCAGCGCCTGGTAGGGGCCGGGCACAGGCACGGGTGTGTCGAGGATTTCGAGATGGCCCGGATGAATGGCGATGACGGATTTCATGCGCCGCATCAGAGACGATCTTTGAATGGCGCGCAACAATTCTGCATTTGGAAACGTTTCTGGATTTGGAATAATGAAAAGCACTCTCGAAGACCACGCCGCCATCCGGCTCGACGACAACTCCGCCGCGCCCGGCACGGAGCGTACGCTCGCCATTCTGGAGCTGCTCGGACGGCACCGCCTCGGCCTGAACCTCACCGAGATCGCCCGCGAGCTGGACCTGCCCGTCAACTCCGTCTTCCGCATCACCGGCGTGCTGCTTGCGCGCGGCTACCTCCAGCGGCGCGAGGATGACAGGCGCTTTGTGATGACGAACAAACTCTTCGATCTCGCCCGCCCCCAGGTGCGGGAGAAAAGCCTCGTCGTCTGCGCCCTCGAAGCGCTCAAGGAACTACGCGACCGCACCGGCGAGACCGTGCAGCTCCTCACAGCCGTGAATCACAAGATGACCGTGCTGGAGCAGTGCGTCTCCTCCCAGGCCATCAAAGTCAGCAGCACCGTCGGCCTGCGCGTGCCCATGTATTCCTGCGCGCCTGGCAAGGCCGTGCTCGCCTTTCTGCCGCCCGCCGAGCTGGAGGCGTTCTTCGCCGCGGTTGAGCTGAAACAATTCACACCCAACACTCTCGCCACTCGCGAGTCTCTCCAGGCCGAACTCGCACGCTCCCGCAAACGCGGCTACGCCACCGACCTTGCTGAAGGCCTCGAAGGCATCCACTGCGCCGCCGCGCCCGTGCTCGACGATCATCATTACCCCGTCGCCGCCATCACTGTCATGGCCCCGGCCTTCCGGCTGAAAAAAGATCGGTTTGCCGAACTCGGCCGCGCCTGCGTCGAAGCCGCCGAAACCATCCGCAGGAGGTTGCTGGCATGAGAGCCGAACATCAGGCAGTTGGAGTTCAAGCTTTGGCTTGTTCTGGAAAACCCTCGAAACGAAGCACGCTCTCGTGTCGCCTAAAGGCTTCACTCCAACTTTTTGCGCTCTCTGCGCTCCTTTGCAACCCATCCCCCGCCGCCACGCCCGAGCAGGTCGAGTTCTTCGAGAGCCGCATCCGCCCCGTGCTCGCGCAGGAGTGCTACGAGTGCCACAGCGAATCCGGCAAGCGCAAAGGCGGGCTCCTGCTCGACTCCCGCCCCGGCTGGCAGGAGGGTGGCGATAGCGGCCCGGCCATTGTCCCTGGTGATGCCGCCTCCTCGCTCCTCATCCAAAGCATCCGCCACGCGCATTCGGACCTCCAGATGCCCAAAAACGGCGCCAAGCTCGATGTCAACATCATCGCCGATTTCGAACGCTGGATCACTGAAGGCGCGCCCGACCCGCGCGACACCGCCCCCACACCCGAGCAGCTACGCGCCGACACCGATTGGAACGCCGTGCTCCAGCGCCGCAAGCAATGGTGGTGCTTCCAGCCGCTGCAAACTCCGCCCCCCGCCAAACCGCTCTCCCCCGAACAACTCGCCGCCGAAATTGACCGTCAGCTTGAGATAAAAATCCGCGCTGCCGGGCTCACTCCAGCACCGCCAGCGGACACTGATACCCTGCGCCGCCGGTTGAGCTATGTGCTTACCGGATTGCCACCGGATAAAATCGAAAATCGAAAATCGAAAATCGAATCCGCAGAAGGAAATGCGCCTGAGCATTTCGAATTTCGAGCTTCGAATTTCGAGCTTTCCCCCCTTCTCCACTCCACCGCCTTCGCCGAAAAATGGGCCCGCCACTGGCTCGACTGGCTGCGCTACGCCGAGACCCACGGCAGCGAGGGCGACACCCCCATCCCTTATGCCTGGCGCTACCGCGACTATGTGATCCGCGCCTTTGCCGATGACGTGCCGTATTTCCAAATGGTGCGCGAAGCCGTCGCCGGTGATCTTTTGCCGAACCCGCGTATCAAGGACGGCCTCAACGAAAGCGCCCTCGGCATTGGCCAGCTCCGCATGGTGCTCCATGGTTTCTCGCCCACTGATTCGCTCGATGAACTCGTCACCTGGACCGACAACCAGATTGAGACTGTCAGCAAAGCCTTCCAAGCTCTCACCGTTTCCTGCGCACGGTGTCACGATCACAAATTCGACGCCATCAGCCAGGCCGACTTCTACGCGCTCTACGGCATCCTTACCAGCACCCGCCCCGCCATCATTGATGTGAATGCCCCCGGCACTGGTGACACCGACCGCGATGAACTGCAGCGACTCAAAAAACAAATCCAGTCCGCCGTCGCCAGTGCCTGGCTCAAAGCTTTGCCAGAAAAAACCGAAGGCATGGAATCTGCCGCCACCTTGCCCGCCACCACGCATCACTGGGATCTGCGCAAAGAAGAAAACTGGTTCACCGATGGCGATGGCCTCCGTCAGGGAGCCACCGCGCCGGGCGAGTTCAGCATCGCATTGGAAGGCGACCGCGTGATCTCAAACCTCCATCCCGGCGGCCTCTTCACCGCCCTCATCTCCACCGCCGACCGCGCCGTGCTCATGTCGCCACGCTTCCGCTGTGAAGGCGGCACGCTTTGGTTCCGCGTCGCCGGTGGCGGCGGCGCGGTGGCGAAATACGTCGTCCAAAACTACCCCCGAACCGGCACCATCCACAAAGCCCGCGAACTCAAGACCGACAAGGACGCCGTGCTCGGCTGGCACAAGCTCGATCTGGAGTACTGGAAGGGTGACGACATCCACATCGAGCTCGCTACCGCTGCCGACCGGCCCGCACAGGCTGATCTCGACGCCCGCTCCTGGTTTGGCATTACCGAGGCCTTCATCACGCACTCAAGCGACAACCCGCGCGACCCCGGCATTCCCTCCAAACCGGGACAAGACGCCGTGCGCGCCTGGCTCGCCGGCACCCTCACCGACGGCCAGGCCGAGGCCCTCAACCGCGCCCTGCAATCGGGCCAACTCCCCAACCAACTCTCCGCCATCCCCGAAGCCGCCGCTCTGGTCGAAAAATACCGCCTTCTCGAAGCCAAGCTGCCCCGTCCCACCCGTGCCCCCGGCGTTCTCGAAGGCGACGCACGCGATGCTGCCCTCTTTGTTCGCGGCAATCACAAGCAGCCTGCCGACCTTGTGCCACGCCGCTTCCTCGATGGCATCAACCCCGTGCCTTTTGAGACCAAGCAAAGCGGCCGCATCGAGCTCGCCGCCCATCTCACCGATCCGCAAAATCCGCTCACCGCCCGTGTCATTGTCAACCGTCTCTGGCATCACATCTTCGGGCGCGGCCTCGTCGCCACCACGGACAACTTTGGCCGTCTCGGCCAGACGCCCACGCATCCCGAGCTGCTCGACTTTCTCGCCGCCCAATTCATCGCCGATGGCGGCAGCATGAGACGCTTCATCCACGCCCTCGTCAGCACCCGCGCCTTCGCCCGCAGTGCCAGCGCTTCCGCCGCCGATCTCGCCCGCGACCCCGACAACCTCCACCTCGCCCGCTGGACCGTGCGACGCCTTGAAGCCGAGGCCATTCGCGACAGCATCCTGCACCTTTCAGGCAAGCTTGATGCCACTCCCTTCGGCCAGCCCGTGCCCGGCACCGCGCCGCGCCGCAGCGTCTATGTGCAGGTCATCCGCAACCAGCTCGATCCCTTCCTCACTGCCTTCGACATGCCTGTGCCCTCCGCACCGCGCGGCGCGCGAGATGTGACCAACGTGCCCGCGCAATCGCTCGCCCTGCTGAACGATCCCGCCATTCAAACCTGGGCCGCCGACTGGGCCGCACGCACCGAGACTGCGCCCGAGCAGCGCATCCGCCAGATGTTCCAGCAGGCACTCGCTCGTGAACCCGAGCCAAACGAACTCCAGGCCAGTCTCCGTTTTGTGGAAAGCCACCTCACCGAAGCACGCGCCCGCCAGGACCGCATTACCGCGTTGCGCCGCCAAGTGGAGGCCCTGTTTGGTGCTGCGCGCCTCGAATTGACAAAGTCGGACAGATCGGACTCGTCCGAAGTGTCTGATCTGCCCGCCCCCCTCGCCGAGTGGACCTTTGAAAACGACACCGCTGATACCCAAGCCCGCCTGCCCCTCACCCTCTCCGGTGCGGCTCGCCTCGAAAACGGCGCACTCGTCCTGGATGGCAGCTCCATGGCCCAGACCGGCTCCCTGCCGAAAACCCTCACCGCCAAAACCCTCGAAGCCTGGGTCCAGCTCGACAACCTCACCCAGCGCGGCGGCGGAGTCATTACCGTGCAGGGCAAGGATGGCGTGGTGTTTGACTCCATCGTCTTCGCCGAAAAACAGCCCGGCCACTGGGTCGCCGGCAGCGACCACTTCACGCGCAGCGAACCCTTCAACGGCCCCGCCGAAACCGAAGCCGCCAACCGCATCGTCCACCTCGCCGTCGTCTATGAAGCCGACGGCACCGTGAGCGGCTATCGCGATGGCGAACCTTATGGCCGCGCCTATCGCAAAGCCCCTGGCGCCGTCTTCGAAGCCGAAAGCAGCCAGATTCTCCTCGGTTGCCGCCACGGCAAACCCACCGGCAACCGCGGCCTCACCGCCCGCATCCACCGCGCCCGCCTCTACGACCGCGCCCTCGCCGAGGAAGAGATCGCCCAGACCGCCCGCCTCGAACCCATCCCCATCACGGACCACGCTCTGCTTTCCGCCCTGCCACCCGAGCAACGCGCCCAAATCCAAAGCCTCCGCGCCGAGTTGCAAAACCTCGAAGCCCAAGCCCCCATTGACACCACCCCCGAAGCCACCGCCTGGCAAAGCTTGGCTTTGTCCTTGTTGAACCTGAAAGAGTTTATTTACCTGCGATGAAGCCAGAGCCTTTTCAATCGCCCTCGCCGTGGTATGCTCACCATCATGCAGCAGCAGCCACGGCTTCAGAAAGTCATGACCACCTTCGCCTCCCACCAGGAAAGGGAGAAAGCGGAGCGGGCCGAATGGCGTGCCATGACACCCGTTCAGCGCCTGCAAGCCGTCGAAACCATGCGCCAGTTCAACCACCCGGCGTATGATCCCGCTACCTCCAGACTTCAGCGATTTTATACGGTTGCTTAACCGCCACCGCGTCCGCTATGTGGTGGTGGAAGGTTACGCCGTGGCCTTCCACGGCTACTCCCGATACACAGGAGACATCGATTTCTTTGTCGAGAAGTCGGCCCGCAACTCCGTGGCTCTGCAAAAGGTTTTCAGAGACTTTGGATTCGTCCCGCCACCCGAAGCCTCGTTGTTTCTGGAAGACAAACGCATTGTCCGCATCGGCTTCCCTCCGATGCGAGTCGAGGTCTCCAATCACATTGACGGTGTCACGTTTGCGGAATGCCATGAAAATCGCATCCAAGCGCGCGTGGCGGGAATTCGTGTTCCATTCATTGATCTGGAACGCCTTCGCATCAACAAGCAAGCCTCCGGGCGGCCAAAGGATATGGAAGACCTTCGGCAGCTTTTTGGCGAAGCACCACAGGACTGATCCATCGCTCCACCAACCACGCTGATTAACGATGAACCGCCGCCACCTCCTCGCCCGCGCTTCCAACGGCTTTGGTCTCACCGCGCTCGCCGGTCTCATGGCCGAGAACGCGCCTGCCTCCGTCGTCACACACCGCTCGAAGCGTTTCACCCCGCGCGCGCGCAACGTCATCTTTTGCTACATGAGCGGCGGGGTCTCGCATATTGACAGCTTCGATCCGAAACCACTGCTCGAAAAATACGCGGGCAAGCCTCCGCCCGTGCCCACCGCGCGCACGCAGTTCAACAACAACGGCGTCGTGCAGCCCTCGCACTGGGCCTTCCATCGTCACGGCCAGTCGGGGCTGCCCGTGAGCGAACTCTTTCCGCACATGGCCAGCGTGGCCGACGAACTCTGCGTCATCCGCAGCATGACCGCCAAGTTCAGCGAGCACGCGCAGGGAAACTTCTTCATGCACACCGGCTTCCCCTTTCTCGGTTACCCGAGCGCGGGCGCGTGGACCAGCTATGGCCTCGGCACCGAGTCGCGCGACCTCCCCGGTTACGTCGTCCTGCAAAGCGGCGGCGCGCTGGCTCCGCATGGCGGCGTCGGCTTGTTCGGCAACGGATTCCTGCCCGCGCAGCATCAGGCCTCCATCATCCGCGTGGACGAGACCGAACCTGTGCGCAACATCCGCCCACGCGAAGCCGCCGTGCTTCAGCGACGCCGTCTCGATTTCATCGGCGAACTCGATCAAGGCTTCCTCGGCGAACTCGGCGCGCATCGCGAGGTCGAGGCTGCCATCCAAAACTACGAGATGGCCTGGCGCATGCAGTCTGCCGTGCCTGATCTCTGCGACCTCTCCGGCGAAACCGAGGCCACTAAGAAGCTCTACGGCATGGACGGTCCCGACAGCACCCGCAAAGCCTATGGCATGCAGTGCCTGCTCGCCCGCCGGCTCGTCGAACGCGGCGTGCGTTTCATTGAGCTGAGCTGCCTGCCGCAGCAGCTCGGCGCCGGGCAGGCGCCCAACCCCTGGGACCAGCACGGACAAATCAAAGAAGGCCACGGCAACATGGCGTGGCAGGTGGACCAGCCCATCGCGGGTCTCATCAAGGACCTCAAATCCCGCGGCCTGCTGGACAGCACGCTCGTGGTCTGGGCGGGTGAGTTTGGCCGCACCTTCTTTGCCCAGGGCAGCGACGGACGCGACCACAACCCCTACGGCTTCAGCCTCTGGATGGCCGGCGGCGGCGTGCGCGGCGGCATGACCCTCGGCGAGACCGACGACCTCGGCTACCACGCCGTGGAGAAGGTGCAGACCGTGTATGACCTGTGGGCCACCGTGTTGTACCTTCTCGGCGTGGACCACGAGCAGCTCACCTATCTCTTCAGCGGCCGCAACTTCCGCCTCACCGATGTTCATGGGCACGTGATGCGCGAAATATTAATCTGATCATCGGCCATGCCATTGCTGTTCTGTCGGCATGTCTTTTCCAGCCTTCAAGCTTTAGATTTTGGCAAAACCGAGCATGAGTGCTGATACACCATCATCTCAGGCCATGAATGACACATCCTCCGATCAGGTGCCTGCCCATCATCTCTGGGTCGAGCTTTCCACGCGCACTACGGCTGAGACTGCTCATCAACATTCAGGGGATGAGGAGGCGGCAATGAGAAGCGTGCATTTTTTGTCCGGCAAAACGAGGGAGCTGATGGCCGGGCATCCGGCGGCCATGGAATTCAATCGCCTGGCGGAGCGGCTGCTGAATGAGATGCTGCGGCCTTGCATGGCGCGCTGGCATGGCTGGATGACACCGGACCCGAATCTGCGGGACAAGGACGGGCAGCCGGTGGCGAAATTCCGCGATCCGCAGGCGCGGCAGTTGTTCCGAGCGGAGTTGGGTGATCTGCACGGCAGACTGCTGGCATGGCAGCGAGTCTTTGATTTGCTCAGGAGGGGCCTGGCGAGGGATGAGCAGGGGGTGTCCCTTGATGATTGGTCCCGCCCCACGAACCAGAGACTGGCGCTCTTGGCAAATCCCGATGACAAGCCGGCGAAATCCGGTCCGAACCTCGGCGCGGTCCTGCCGTTGGGCATCGGCGGCCAGGTGGAGGTGGCTGGCGATGTGAAAATGTCTGAAATCGCGAAAGCGGAAATCGCGGAGATTCATCACCGGCGCGCGGTTTTGAAACTGGTACGGCCAGAGGATAAAAAATCGGCGGTATGGAATGTGGCGGGCCTGGCGCTCTCTGGCGGCGGCATCCGCTCGGCGACTTTTTGCCTCGGCATCACGCAGATGCTGGCAAGACACGGCTTTTTGCATCGCTTCGACTACTTGTCCACGGTCTCCGGCGGCGGTTATTTGGGCGCGTTTTTGAGCACGGCTCTCGGCACGCGGCAGGAGGGGGACAAAAGCAGGACGACTCCTGAAAGCGCGGCTGACAAACTGAAGGATGTGTTTGAGAGGACGGAGGGCATCGAGTCCGGGCTGGTGCGGCATCTGCGCAACAACAGCAAATACCTGCTCAATGGCGGTCTGGGTGCCAAGCTGGAGATCACGGGGTTGCTGATCAGCGGGGTGTTGTGGAATCTGCTCATGCTTCTGCCACTGCCGCTGATCCTGGCATGGGTGGCACATGTCGGGCAGGAATGGATCTGGGGGGCGCAGATCGTCTCCGGTAGTTTCAAAGAACCGGACTGGGCAAAGGGCTGTGCTGCGGATTTGGCGATTCTTTTTGGGGGTGTGCTGGCCTTGGGCTGGTTCACTCAGCCGCTGGTGAGGATGCTTTCCCACGGGCGCGATCCGAAGGACAAGTCCATGCTGGCAAGACGCGCGCTGGAGGTGGCGCTGCCATGGGTTGGACTTGCATTTGCTTTCATGGTCTTTGTGAACTGTGTGCCCACTCTGTTTTATGGGTATGAAATTCTGCGCCAGGAGTATAAGGCGCTGGGCCTGCAATGGCTCAAAGGGACTCTCTCTGCGGATGTTCTGGGCGTTTCCGCGGGTGGTGCTTTCTCCGCGGCTCTGGCTCTGGTGGTGGCAAAGCTGGCCCCGCATCGCGAGAGGCTGCGCAGGCTGGCGGTGCGGCTGCTGGTCTTGAGCGGGCCTCTGCTGCTGCTTGCCATTTTTCTGGCGGTGGGAAATCGCATGGGGCTTGGCCGAACGGTTGTGGAGCCGGAGGTGGTGCCAGTTTTTGTGACCATGATCCCGACGGTTCTGGCTCAGTATTCCCAGGAATACCTGGCCGACCTTTCCACAAAATGGTCGCCCGCGTGGGTTTTGACCGTGGCGATTGGGATCGTGCTCTGGGGCTGGTTGGGGGTGAACATCAACACTTTGGCTCCGCATATTTATTACCGGAACCGGCTTTGCGATTGCTACATGGTCCGGCGCATCGAACCGGATGCGGAGAAGCCGGGGTTATGGACCCGCCTCGTGCGCCGGCTTTCCGGTGAGAAGGTGCATGGGCGCACGGAGACACTGCAGCGAGTCCGCTTTTCCAGTCTGAATTCGGACCTCGCCGCGCCTTATCATTTAGTCAACATGACTCTCAACGCTCCCTCCAGCACGAACAAGAACTTGCGCGGGCGCGGCAGTGATTTTTTCGTCGCCAGCCGGAGATACTGCGGCTCGCCGCTCACGGGTTACAAAAAGACGGATGAGATCACCTCCGTGGACCCGCATTTCGACCTCGGCACGGCCATGGCGGTCTCCGGCGCGGCGGCCTCCACGAGCATGGGCTGGAAAAGCCTTCCGAACTTTCGCTTTTTGATGACGCTCTTTAATGTGCGTCTCGGCTACTGGCTGCGTTGGGGCGGCAAGCCGGGGATCTGGCACCGGCTGGCGAACACACCGGGTCCGGTGTATTTGTTCCGGGAGATGTTTGCGGTGATGGATGAGCGCTGCCGTTACTTGAATCTCTCCGATGGCGGTCACATCGAGAATCTCGGCGTCTATGAGCTGCTGCGCCGGCAGGCGAAGTTCATTGTCTGTGTGGACGGAGGACAGGAGCCCGGCATGGAATGCTCGGATCTCACCCGCCTCCAGCGTTATGCCGAGATAGACCTGGGCATCCGGCTGCATTTTGATCTGCATGATCTCTCCCCGATGCCGGACGGCTGCTCCCGCGCTTACGGGCTGCTGGTGAAGGTGGACTATGAACCCGGCGAGAGCCGGCCCGCTGCCGAGGCCAAGGTGGGGTGGATGCTATATCTGAAGCTGGCAATGACGGGCGCGGAGCCCGCGCATGTGCTGGATTACAAGCGCGATCATCCCGACTTCCCGCACCAGACCACGGGGGATCAGATTTTCGACGAGGCTCAGTTTGAGGCTTACCGCCAACTCGGGGAATGCGCGATGCGGAGTTTTTTCCACGACAAGCTTTTCGACGCCGGCGCTGACACCAGTTTGGATGACTGGTTCCATCATCTGGCCTGCCGTCTTTTGCCGGACAATGACGACGCTTATGGTTAAACGCATCATGTCACGAATAAAGAGCGGCTGTTGAGACATCAACAGCCGCGATTATGAAACGGAGCGGTGTGCCTGGGGTGCGGGTCCGCGGTTATTCCGCGGCTTCATTTTTGCTAGCCGCACCCTGGCGCTGCCCCGCTTCACGGTCGAGCACAAGCAAGCTGGCGGGGTCGTTGCCTGCGAGCTTGAGGCGGTCAAGCATGTCGCGCACCGTTTTTTCCTCCTCCATCTGTTCGTTGAGGAACCAAAGCAGCAGGTTTTTCGCGGCATGGTCTTTGACCTGCTCCGCCACGTCATAGAGATCATTGATCTGCTTGGTGACGAGTTGCTCCTGCTTGAGGCTCTGCTCGAAAACATCAAGAGGAGATTTGAATTTGTGTTTGGGTTTGGAGATGGGCTCCAATTCCACAACGGCGTCGCGGTCCACCACATACTGGTAGAACTTCAGCGCGTGCATCGTCTCCTCGCGGCTTTGATTGAACATCCAGCTCGCGAAGCCACTGTAGGGCGTCTGCTCGAACCAGGCCGACATGGCGAGGTAGGTGTAGCTGGAGGCCATTTCGTTGTTGATCTGCTCGTTGAGCAGCTTGGTGAGCTTGGGATCGAGGGTCATGATGTGAGGGCAGGGTTCAGTGCCGAATACAACCTGATAAACGCTCCAAAGGCAACTCCGGGATGCTTTCCAATGCTGATCCTGCTCTCGCCTCAAACAGCCAAGACTTCCAGCGGCATCGTCCATTTAGAACATCGGGGCCGTGGCGTATTATCCGAGTCCGAACTCAACCCCCACGCGCCCATGTTCACCTTCACCGACAAAGGTTCCGTCACCACCTGCGATGGCGTGACGCGTCGCGATTTCCTTTCCGCAGGCACTTTGAGCGCCATCGGGCTCACGCTGCCGAGTTTTGCCAAATTGAAGGCAGAAGGCAAAGTGGACCCAAAGAAGAGCAACAAGGCCTGCATCATGATCTTCAACCTCGGTGCGCCGAGCCAGCAGGACCTCTGGGACATGAAACCGGACGCGCCGAGCGAGATTCGCGGCCCGTTCAAGCCGATCCGCACGAAGAGCGATGCCTTTGAGATCTCCGAGATCCTGCCGCTGCACGCGAAGATCGCGGACAAATTTAGCCTCGTGCGCTCCTGCTACCACACCGCAGCCGCCGTACATGACACGGGGCATCAAATGATGCAGACGGGCCGACTTTTCACCGGAGGCGTCATCACACCGCACGTCGGCAGCGCTCTCGAATTCCTCCAAGGCCGGCGCAGCGATCTGCCCGCGCACATCATCCTGCCGGAGACGATGGGACCAACGGGCGGCAACATGCCGCACGGCCAGGACGCGGGCTTCCTCGGCAAGGCTTATGATCCTTTCGTCCTGAACGCGAACCCGTCGGAGAAAGACTTCAAAGTGCCCGATCTGCTGCCGCCGAAAGAAATCAGCGAGGTGCGTCTCGAACGTCGCAAGCAGCTCCGCGAGCTGGTGGACAGCAGCGTGCGGAATTTCGAATACAGCGAGCAGGCGAAGCTCATGGACTCGAACTTCGAGTCCGCCTACCGCATCATGACCAGCACGCAGGCCCGCGAGGCCTTCGATTTGACGAAAGAGCCGCTCAAAGTGCGCGAACGCTACGGCATGAACCGCTTCGGCCAGAGCTGCCTGCTTGCGCGTCGTCTCGTCGAGCGTGGCGTGCGTTTTGTCACCGTGAACACTTTCATCACGGTGTTTGGCGAAATCACCTGGGACATTCACGGCTCCAAACCCTTCACCAGCATCGAGGGCATGCGCGACATCGTCGCGCCGATGTATGACCAGGGCTACAGCGCTCTCATTGAGGACCTTTTCCAGCGCGGCATGCTCGACGACACGATGGTCACCTGCCTCGCCGAATTCGGCCGCACGCCGAAGATCAATCCCGCTGGCGGTCGCGACCACTGGCCGAACTGCTGGACGGTCAATTTCGCCGGCGGTGGCGTCAAAGGCGGCGAAGTCATCGGCAAATCCGACGACATCGGCGGCTACCCCACCGAGCGCCCCGTCGCCCCGAAAGAAATCGTCGCCACCATCTACCAGGCCATGGGCATCGACCTCCACACCGAACTCCCCGGCCCCCAAGGCAGACCTTTCCCCGTCGTCGATTTCGGCACCCAGGCGATCAAGGAGCTGTTTGCGTGAGGTCTCCTTTTATCGTCCAACTCCGATGAGCCCACTCTACACCCAAGCAAAGCAATCGTTACTACTGAACTCCCCTGACAGCGTCTTCCGCGCTCAGAAGGTCAGTGAATGGACAGGAACCTTCGACCTTCCGCAACCCGTGGCGGACTATTATACAGAACTTGGCCCCGTTGATGTGCATATTCCCGGTTACGGGAATCCGTATTTCCTGCCGTCGCTTGCCTCGCTCTGGAAGTTTCAGGCGGGTTATCGTTATCATCCCGAAACTTCCGAGAGATTTGAGGGCTGGGATGATGAATGGCTAGTGATCGCCGACGAGGGTGGAGATGCCTTCATATACTCGCGCAACGACACAACGATCTCTCACGCCTATCATGGAGAGGGTGTTTGGTCACCGAAGCCCTTGTTCGCATCCATTGAGCACATGGCTGCTTGCTTCTCGATCATGGGAGAGATTGCTGGTTCGGCAGGTTTGGATTTCACCGACAGCGAATCGTTTATCCTGCCCTGCTACATTGAGGAAGCAGAAGCCCGGATGACGGAGATCACAAAGGATTCATCACACACTGAGCGAGTGCTTACCAGACTCGGATGGCTGCACGACTAAACCAACGACCAACCCAGACACTCGCATGACTCAGCCAGATTTGATTCGAGCGGTCGCCCAATTTCTGTCGCACCTACGCGGGCAGGTTGGGACTGTTATCGTTCCACCAGATAAAGGCGTGCGTGTCGAGCAGGTACTTTATGCATCGCGGCCTAGCCAGAATTCGTCGGGTAGTGGCGCGTCAAAGTCATCCGACGCCTGCCACTTGCCTTTACCCAGGCCAAAAACACGCTCTTTGACGGCGCTCTTCGATTCTTCGGCCTTCAGATTCGAAGTCAGTCGCGAAAGCAACGCTCGCTGTTCCTCCAGGGTCAACTCTCGTGCTGCGAAGGCAATTTCTGAAACCGTGCTCATGCTGGCATCCTAATTTCCGCCTCTGATTCATGCAACTCCGCATCTCCAGCCTTCTTTTTGCTGTCCTGTCCGCCACCTCGGCTGCCGCCGAAGCCCCGTCTTTCCGCAACACCATCCAGCCCATCCTCACGCGTTACGGCTGTGCGATGGGTGCGTGTCATGGCGCGGCGGCGGGACAGGGCGGCTTCCGGCTTTCGCTGCGCGGTTTCGATGACGAGGGCGACTGGCTTTCGATCACGCGCAGTGCGAACGGACGTCGTCTGACGCTGGAAGATCCGGCGCGGAGTCTGTTTCTGCTGAAGGCGGTCAAGGCGGTGCCGCATAAGGGCGATAAGCGCTTCGAGGTGAACTCGCCGGAATACAAGGCCATCGCCGATTGGATCGCGGCGGGGGCTCCGGGGCCGAAGGCGGATGATCCGCGCATCGTGTCGCTCAGCGTGTCGGAGCCGCATCTCATCTCGCAGGCGGGCAAAAGCGTGCAGCTCAAAGTCACCGCGAAATTCAGCGACGGACACAGCGAGGACGTGACGCGCTGGTGCAAATACAACGCCACCAACGCCAGCGTGGCCACCGTGGATGACAGCGGCCTTATCAAGATCACCGGTGCAGGCGAAGGAACCGTCAGCGCATGGTATTTGAGCCTGTTGAGCGTCACCAACGTCGTCGTGCCGAGGCCGGGCAAGCCGGACATCGAGGCCTTTGCGGCCATGAAGCCGCGCAACTTCATCGACGAGCATGTTTTGACCAAACTGCGCGAGCTGAACATCCCGCCGTCGGGTCGCGCCACGGACGCGGAGTTCCTGCGCCGTGCATTTCTCGATACAATCGGCGTTTTGCCCACGCCGGAGGAAGCCAAGGCCTTCCTCGCCGACAAAGCGGCCGACAAACGCGACCGACTCATCGACACGCTGCTGAAGCGGCCCGAGTTCGTCGATTACTGGTCGCATCGCTGGAGCGATCTCTTCCTCGTGAATGGCGACAAACTCATGCCGCAGGCGATGTGGTCGTATTACAACTGGATCCGTCGTCACGTCGCCGCGAACACGCCGTGGGACGCCATGGTGCGTGATCTGCTCACCGCCACCGGCAGCACGCTCGAGCACGGCGGCGGCAACTTTTTCATCCTCAACGACGAGCCGACGAAGTGCGCCGAAACCGTCAGCGTGGCCTTCCTCGGCACCTCCATCGGCTGCGCGAAGTGCCACAACCACCCGATGGAAAAGTGGACCTACGATCAGTACTACGCCTTCGCGAACCTCTTCGCCCGCGTGCGCACCAAAAACGGCACGCAGGCCGACGAGCGCGTGCTTTTCAGCGACACGCAGGGCGACCTCGTCGCGCCGCTCACCGGCAAACCGCAGCCGCCGCGCCCGCTCGATGCTTTGCAGCCCGTCTCGATGACCTCCACCGAGGATCGACGCATCACGCTCGCGAACTGGCTCACCAGCGCAAATAATAAGCTCTTCCAACGCGCCATCGTGAACCGCGTGTGGGCGAACTTCTTCGGCAGCGGCCTCGTTGAGGCCGTCGATGACCTCCGCGTCACCAATCCCGCCAGCAACGAGCCGCTCTTCGCCGCCGCCTGCGAGCATCTCGTGAAGCAAAAGTTCGACCTGAAGGCCCTCATGCGCACCATCCTGCAAAGCGAGACCTACCAGCGCAGCAGCATCACGCTTCCCGAAAACATCAGCGACCTCCGCTACGGCTCGCACTACGTCCCGCGCCGACTGAAGGCCGAGGTGCTGCTCGACACCGTGTCGCAGGTCACCGCCGCGCCCACCACCTTCAAAATCGACCGCCGCAACGCCAACCGCGGCACCGCCGACGCCTACCCCATGGGCTTCCGCGCCCTGCAACTGCCCGACAGCAACATCGCCAGCTACTTCCTAAAGAGCTTCGGCCGCGCCGACCGCGTCGCCACCTGCGAATGCGAGCGCACCAACGAACCCAGCATGGCGCAAGCGCTTCACATCGCCAACGGCGAGACCCTCAACCAAAAGCTCGCCCAAAAAGACAACCGCCTCGACGCCCTGCTCACCAGCCAGCAACCCGACGCCAAGATCATCGAAGAAGCCTATCTGCTGACTCTCACCCGAGCTCCCACCGAACGCGAACTCGACAAAGCCACCGCGCTCCTCACCACCGCCAAACCCGAAGACCGCCGCGTCACGCTCGAAGATCTGTTTTGGAGCCTGATGAGCTCGAAGGAGTTTTTGTTTAATCACTGAGCCGTAAAGCGAATGTCCACATTCGCTTCAAACCACGATGAAACTGCCCAACAGTCTGACAGGACCTTCAAATCGTGGTGATGCCGCCCCGGAGTCAAGGCCATGGAAGGCTCATGGATGTCTGCCGGGCATCATCGTGTTGATTTGGATTGGGTATCTATTCAAGCCGGCGTTCAAGGATGCGGGAGCCTTGGCGTTGGCACCCTTTGCATTCATCAGTTTCGGAACCTCTATTGGCGTGCCGCCTTCTTGGATTATTCCAGCTTCGATTGTCATGTTGGTGACGCTTTTGGCGCTTCCTTGGCTCAGCTTGTTTGCAAGCTCTGTCCGAACGACCTTTTGGTGCTCACTAACCTGTCTTTTGCTGGTATTGCTACAGATGTCCGGTTGTCAGGCCATGCTGAAAGGGTTCTCAAAACTCGCAATCCATAGTTCTAGCCAAGCCCAACGGGCTTGCGTCATGCAGCCCAGGGTTCGCAGAACCCTGGGTATCGAGTCATCCCACGTTTTCACCTCGTCGAACCCCAACGGGGTTCCGTCCGAGTCCGACCGTTCCCAGTCCTTCACCTCGTCCTCGAACTATCGCGCCATGGACGCAACTCCGTTGGGGTTGGTCGTCGGAATCGAGGGTGGTTTATCGCGTTCCCCAGGATTGTTCCAACCCTGGGCTATGATCCACAAGCCCGTTGGGTTTGGCCTGTCACCTTCCCCAATCGCCGACATGAACCACTTCACCCGGCTTGACGTTCGCCAGCGCGCTCAAAACATCCGCCATCAGCGGCAGCAGCACCGGAACGCGATTATTGCGCGCATGAAGCACGATGAGGCCAATCGAAAAAGCCGCGACATGCTGTTGATAGATCATGTTGCCATCAATGGTGATCAGCGCATCGAACTCCAATTGTGCCCTGCGGAGCAGATTGCCATTTTTGATTCCATTCCACCCCATGTCCTGCACCGTCAGCACAAGATGTGGAAAAAGCTGACGTTTCAGCGCCCTCGGCAGGTTCTCATCAAGCAGCAAGCGCATGATCGGACACAATCGCCAGAGCTTTGTCTTCACCCATCTCCAGCAGCGCCAATGCTTGCTCGCGGCTCACGGATGGAAAATCATCCAGGAACATCTCCATTGTGTCTCCCTCTCCAAGATACGCCTTCAGCGTGCTTATCGGCACACGAGTTCCTGTGAAACAAGGCGTTCCGCTCATTCGCTCCGGGTCTATCCAAACAATCTGATCTGCATTCATGAAATTATTATCTGCCTTCCTTATCTTGATTCAAGCGTTGCTTTTTTGTGTCTCCACCCATGCCCAAACCGTGGACTACACGAAGCAGATCGCGCCGCTGTGGGACACCTACTGCGTCGATTGCCACAGCGCGGACGATGCGGATGGCGAGTTCGCGTTGGACACGTTTGCGGCACTGATGAAGGGCGGCGAGGAAGGCGCGGCGATCGTGGCGGGGAAGGCGGACGAGTCGCTGCTGGTGAAGTTTCTCGAAGGGCGCTCGGGTCGCGGCGGGAAGAATGAATTCATGCCACCGGGCAAGCGCGAGAAGCTGAAGGAGGAGGAGATCGCGCTCATCAAGGCGTGGATCAACGCGGGCGCGAAAGGCCCGCTCGTCGCAGACGCGAAGCCGATGCCGAAAGAGGTCATCACGCCGAAAATCGCGCCCACCGTGCCGCCGAAGCGCTCGATCCAGGGGGTGGCGTTTTCGCCGAAGGCGCAGCTCATCGCCACGGCACGCTACGGCGAGGTCGAACTCGTCAATCCGGTCAATCAAGTCACCGTTCGGAAACTCACCGGCTTCACCGGCAAGGTCAACGCGGTCGCCTTTTCGCCCGATGGCGAAACGGTGTATGCCGCCGGTGGCGAGGCGGGCATCGTGGGCATCGTGCGGAGCTGGAAAACGAGCGACGGCACGGCGCTACGCTCGTTTGAAGGCCACACGGATGCGGCGTATGCGCTGGCGGTTTCGCCAGATGGCAAATTCATCGCCACGGGTGCCTACGATCAGAAAATCCGCCTGTGGGACACCGCGACCGGCAAGGAGGTCGCGCTGCTCAAAGGTCACAACGGCGCGGTGAACGGTCTCAGCTTCCGCCCCGATGGCAAAGTGCTCGCCAGTGCCAGCGCGGACCGCACGGTGAAGCTGTGGAGCATTCCGACCGGTCAGCGACTCGACACGCTCTCGCAGCCGACGAAGGAGCAGACGAGCGTCGTCTTCAGCGCCGATGGCAAAACGCTTTTCGCCGGCGGTGGCGACAATCGCATCCGCGTGTGGTCGATCAGTGCCGCGGCGAAGGAAGGCACGAACAAGATCCTCACCAGCCGCTTCGCGCATGAAGGCGGTCTCTTGAACCTCGCGCTCTCTGCCGATGGCAAACTGCTCGCCTCCACCGCGACGGACAAAACGCTCAAACTCTGGAACACCGCCGACCTCACCGAAAAACTCCTCCTCGAAAAACAACCCGACTGGTCCTCCGCCCTCGCCTTCACCGACAAAGCCCAACTCATCGCGGGTCGCGTGGACGGCACTTGGAGCGTGTATGAGGCAGCCAGGTAGCTTCGGTTGAGAATCCATGAGTGGCGCTCCAATGGTTTGCATTTGGTTTTACCATTTGTATAGTATGAAGGCATGATAAAGCGTCCTTTTTGGCTCCAACGATTGTACTCCGCCTGGGCTGAGGCTCCCATCGCGTGGCTGTGTGGCGTGCGTCGCGCGGGCAAAACGACTCTGGCCGAAAGCCTCGGAGTGGACCAGATGCTTTACCTGAACTGCGATCTGCCATCCGCCGAGGAGGTGGTGGCGGACCCGGAGTTATTCTATCGCGGCTGCGCGAAACCGGTGGTCGTTTTCGACGAGATTCACCAGCTCCGTGATCCGGCACGCGTGCTGAAGATCGGCGCGGATGCCTTTCCAAAGCTGAAAATCCTCGCCACGGGGTCATCCACGCTCGCAGCCAGCAAGAAATTCCGCGACACGCTCACGGGACGGAAACGGCTGGTGCATCTGACGCCGGTGCTGTGGGACGAGCTGGGCGTCTTTGATGTGACGCTGCAGCAGCGGCTCTTCCACGGCGGCCTGCCGCCCGCCATGCTGGCGGAGTCGAAGAAACCGTCGCTTTACCGCGAATGGCTGGACTCCTTCTTCGCCCGCGACATCCAACGACTCTTTGGCTTTCGGGACATGAACCGCTTCAACACGCTGTTTGAATACCTGCTCAAGCAAAGCGGCGGCCAGTTTGAGGTGACAAAGACGGCCACGGCGCTCGGCATCACGCGTCCCACGGTGGAGAGCCATGTCAGCGCGCTGGAGATCACCCAGGCCATGACGCTCGTGCGGCCATTCCATGGCGGCGGCCTGAACGAGCTGGTGAAGCAGCCGAAAATCTATGCCTTCGACACCGGCTTCGTGAGCTTTGCCCGAGGCTGGGATCCGCTGCGGCAGGAGGATTTCGGCCTGCTGTGGGAGCACCTCGTGCTGGAGCATCTCCAGGCACACTTTCCAGACACGCAGCCGCTCTACTGGCGTGACAAGCAGGGCCGCGAGATCGACTTCGTCCTGCCGCGAGGCCGCGACGCGGTGGATGTAATCGAGTGCAAATGGAGCAGCAAAGCCTTCGATGGAGCCGCCCTGGGCGTCTTCCGCAGCTACTACCCGGAAGGCAAAAACTACCTGCTCACACCCTCCACCGCGCCCGCGCATCTGAAGCGCTTCGGCCCGCATGAGGTGATGGTGTGCAACCCGTCGGCGCTGAAGCCAGAGTGAATCTCCCCCCAAGGAAATTCTTCAAACCCAAAGCGGCATCGTCCATTGAGATCACCGCGTCTTGAGGCGTAGTACGGCCATCATGAATCGCATTCTCCTACCACTGGTCGTTTATCTTTTGGCAGGGATCTCCCACGCCCAGGCACCAGCAGCGTCCGCGAAGCCCGCCAAACCGGCCAAGCTGGAACTCACGAGCATCACGCCGCGCGCGGCGCACATCGACGGTGAGCTGCTGGTTAGTCTGGCGGGCAAAAACTTCACGGAGGACACGCAGGCGATGGCCTCGCATCCGGGTTTGAATGTGCAGATCGCGAAACAGAGCGTGAAAGCCACCAGCGCTCGTTTGAAGATCACCGCAGGTGCGGACGTGCCGCGTGGGGCTTACGACGTTTGGTTGAAAAATGCCTCCGGTGAGTCGGCGAAGCTCAAAGTGTATGCGGATGAGATTCAACCGACAGTCACGAAGGCGGCGGACTTCAAAGAGGCTCCGGTGAGCCTCGCCGCCTTGCCCGCGAGCGTGTGGGGCATGCTCACCGAGACCGGCCAGCATGACGCGTATCGTTTCACCGCGAAGGCAGGCGAGGAACTCGTGCTCGATCTCGCCGTGGCACAGGTCGGCAGCGTGGCGAAGTCGCCGACGCTGGAGATTGTGAACGCGAATCACACCGTGCTCGCCGTGAATCGCGGGCTCGACAGCGGCAGCGATCCGTTTCTCGCGTGGAAAGCGCCTGCGGATGGCGATTATCACATCCTCGTGAGCAACACGACGATGGATGGCAGCGCGGGGCATGTGTATCGGCTCACAATCGGAGCGTTGCCGTTCGTCACGAGCTGGTCGCCGCTCACTGCGCAGGTGGGGAAGGAGACGAAGGTCACGCTTATCGGCCATCATCTCGGCGACAAGGCCACGGTGACGATGAAGGCGGACAAAGAAGGCATCACGAACGTGCCGCTCGATGCCAAGGCGTTGCGTTTTCGCACGATGCCATCGCTGCGCTTGAGTGCACTGGCGCAGGTGAGTGAGGTGGAGGGAAATGACGACCTCGCGAAGGCGCAGGTGGTGTCATCTTCGTCGAACATCAACGGTTTGCTCGCCAAGGCGGGCGACACCGATCACTTCGCCTTCGATGCCAAAAAAGGCCAGACGTGGATCATCGAGACGCTCGCGGCTCAAGCGGGCTCGCCGGCGGATACGAAGCTCGAAGTGCTGCACCCCGATGGCAAACCGGTCGCTCGGTTGCTCATGCAGGCCGTGCGGGACAGCTACAACAACTTCCGCAGCGTCGATGCCAACAACCCGGACATCCGCCTGCAAAACTGGGAGGAGATGGAGCTCAATGAGTATGTGTGGTTCAATGGCGATGTGATGAAGATCATCCGCATGCCGCGTGGACCGGACGGCGGCTGCTTCTTCTATGTCAGCGATGGCAAACGCCGCGCTTACTTCGACACCAGCGCCACCTCGCACTCGCTCGATGAACCGTGCTACGTCGTGGAGCCGTATCCGCTCGGCAGCACCATCGCCGCGAATGGCTTGCCGATTTTCACGCTGAACTATCAAAACGACGACAGCGGCGACCGCAAAATCGGCCGCGACTCGCGGCTGACCTTCACCGCGCCTGCCGATGGCCGTTTCGTCGTCCGAGTCACCGATACGCGCGGCTGGGGCGGCGAACGCTTTGTGTATTCACTCGCCATCCGCGAGCCGAAACCCGACTTCAGCGTCAAACTCGCCGGCATGAACCCTACCGTGATGCCCGGAGCCTCCGTCGGCTTTTCGTTCCGTGCCGACCGACAGGACAACTTCGACGATCCCATTCAAATCGACATCACCGGCGTGCCTGCGGGTTATTGGGCCACGTCGCCGCTCATCATCGAGGCCGGTCACGACCTCATCAGCGGCTCGCTTCATGCCATGCCCGATGCCGCGAAGGACGCCGATTGGTCCAAACTCAAAATCACCGCCACCTCCAAAGGCCTCAAACACGACGCCGGAAACTTCGGCAAGGTCACGCTCGGCGCGAAACCGAAGTTCATCATCGTTTTGGAGCCAGATGCCGGTGGCAAGCCCGTCATGCGCGATCCCGCCGCCGAAACGAAGCCGCTGGAGCTCACCCTCGCTCCCGGTCAGACCGTGAAGGCGTGGCTGCGGGCCGTTCGTGAGGACAGCAAAGACCTCCTCAGCCTCGACGTGCATGGCTTGCCCCACGGCGTCATCATTGACGACATCGGCCTCAACGGCGTCCAAATCCGCTCCGGCGAAAACGAGCGCCCCATCTTCTTCCGCGCAGCGAACTGGATGACGGAATGCGAGAGCCTCTGCCACGGCGCCATCAGCTCCGCGCGCAACGAGCACGACAGCGCCGGCCTTCAGACGAGCTTCCCGATCCTCATGAAGATCCGGAAGTCCGGAGTGGCGGTGAGGTAGGCCGGCATTCGTTGAGCACAGGGCATGGTGGCGCGTAAATCCGGGATGGAGGCTGCTTGAGGCAGGTTTGTTTTTGCACACCGGCTCCAGAGGGCCTACTCCCTGCCCATGCCTTCGCCGCCACTGCTGCCCTGCCACCAGGCCCATGACACCCGCGCCCTCATGGCGGGCTGGCGCGCGGTGGCGCGGGAGTGCGGTCTGCGGCGGCATGTGCTCGCCGACGTGGCGGGCGAGGAAATCCTATGGCTGGAGTCCGCGCCCGCGCGGCGGCGGGACGCGCCCGCTTTTTACCTGTCCGCCGGAGTCCACGGCGACGAAGCGGGAGCCGCCTGGGGGCTGCTGGCCTGGGCGCGGGAAAACGCGGCCTGGCTGTCCGCCCACCCCGCCGTCCTGCTGCCCTGCTTGAATCCGCGCGGCCTGGCCGCCAACACGCGCGCGGACCATCGCGGGCTGGATTTGAACCGCCGTTTTCATCTTGAGGATGACGACCTGAGCGGTCCCTGGCGCAGCCTGGTCCGCGCGCGCTCCTGGAGGCTGGCCCTTTGTCTGCATGAGGACTACGACGCCCAGGGCATCTACGTCTATGAGCTGGGCGCTCACCAGGGCATTCACAGCCGGGTCCTGCTGGAAAATGCCGCCCGCATTCTGCCGGCGGACTCGCGCCGGCGCATTGACGGGTCTGTCGCGCGCGGCGGGGTCATCCGCCGCCGCCGGCTGCCGCTGCATCTGCCAGGGCTGCCCGAGGCGGTGGTGCTGCACCAGCTCGGCTGTCCGCTGACGCTGACTTTCGAGACGCCCTCCGAGTTCGGGCTGGATGACCGGGTGCGGGCGCACGCGGCTTTCATCCCGGCGGCGCTGGCCGGGGCGTGACGCCTCAGGCCAGCAGCGCGCGGATTTCCTCCAGCGCCTGCTTGGTGCGTTTGATGCCCTCCATCTCCGGGTGCTTGTCGCCCTCGTATTCGATGCCGATGTAGCCCCGGTAGCCCGCTGCCACGACGATCTTGATCAGGCGCTCGAAGTCGAGCGTCATCTCCCGCCCCTCGCGCCGGTCCTCGGTGTAGAATTTGCCCGCGCCCGTGTCCCAGTCGTAGGCTTTGGCGCTCATGGCCTGCTTCACCCAGGGCATGAACTCGCGCAGGCCCTTGTAGGGGTTGTAGAGCTCGCCCTTGTTGCGGTCGGTGTAAAAGTTGCCGAAATCCGGCAAAATGCCCACCCGCGGGTGGTCGGCCAGTTTCATCACGCCGGTGAGCCACATGCCGTTGCTGGAGAGGCCGCCGTGGTTCTCCACCACGACAAAGAGGCCGCGCTTGTCCGCCTCCGCGCACAGGTTGTGCAGGCCCTCGGCGGCATGTTTCATCTGCTCCTCGTAGCTGAGCTTGGGGTCGCTGGCCGCGTTCACGCGGATGCTGTGGCAGCCCAGGCGGGCGGCGGCGTCGAGCCATTTGAGGTGGTTTTCCACCGTCTTGGCCTTCGCCGCGGCGTCGGGCGCGCCCAGGTTCCCCTCGCGGTCAACCATGATCAGCAGGCCCTTCACCCCCTCGCCATCCTGGCGCGCCTTCATCTCGTCGAGGTAGGCCTTGTCCTGCGCCTTGTCGGGGAACATCTGGTTCACATACTCCACGCCGTCAATGCCCAGGCCGCGCGCGATTTTGCAGAAGTCCAGGTGCTCCAGCGGCTCCGCGCCCGCGCGCTTGAACATGCCCTTGTTCAGCGACCACTCCGCCAGGGAGATTTGAAAAAGCGGCTCCTTGCCCTGGGCGCGCGCGCCGGTGGCCGAGGCGGCAAAGGTGGCGGCGGCGAGTTGCAGGAACTGACGGCGGGAGGAGGGTGGATTCATAAGACGGTTGGGTTGCTCCAAAGCGGTCCGAATTCAGCCCATCCCGCCGCCTCTGGCAATGGCAAAATCCACGCGCTTATTGGCGCCTCCACTGCAAAACCGCGCGGAAACACCCGGCCCGCCCAGGGCAAGCCGCAATCAAAACCCCACTCCGGCGCTTGAACGGCCTCCCATGTCCATCGGAAGCCACTGCCGGGATTTTAACGGCCTCCCATGTCCATCGGAAGCCATTGCCGGGATTTTAACGGCCTCCCATGTTTATCGGAAGCCATTGCCGGGATTTTAACGGCCTCCCATGTTTATCGGAAGCCATTG
>ERZ761607.852-NODE-852-length-43962-cov-12.807867_pt1 | contig 43962 bp, 34 predicted proteins | sample MGYA00511164_ERZ761607 | MGnify/ENA primary metagenome ERZ761607 (study PRJEB28899, sample SAMN02445080) | bioreactor sludge metagenome | biome: EBPR sludge | place: Australia: Brisbane, Thorneside Wastewater Treatment Plant | collected 2011-06-22 ...
GGATAAGTCCGTCAGCGGGGAAAGGCTCACTTGTCCTGGAGACAAACGACGCCGGGCAGGGGCTTGCCTTCAAGAAGTTCGAGGCTGGCTCCGCCACCGGTGGAAATGAAGGTCATCTTGTCGGCCAGTCCGGCTTTCTTGACGGCTTTGACGCTGTCACCGCCGCCGATGATGGTCTTGGCGGAGCTGTTGGCGGCCACGGCTTTGGCAATGTCGAAGGTGCCTTGGGCGCATTCCTTGATCTCAAAAACACCCATCGGTCCGTTCCAAATGACGGTCCTGGCACCGGCGATCTCGGCGGCGAAGATCTTCACAGACTCCGGCCCGATGTCCACGCCCTCCCAGCCGTCCGGGATGTTTTCACCCGGCTGGGTGAAGCGGGTGGCGCCCACTTTTTTGGCGTCAAAGTCGAGCTTGTCAGTGATCAAGGCGTCCACCGGGATGAGCAGCTTCACGCCGCGCTCCCTGGCCTTGTCCAGTGCGGCCTGGGCGATGGGTTCCCACTCCGGTTTGTAGAGGCTTTTGCCCAGGCTGATGCCCTGGACGAGCTTGCGGAAGGTGTAGGCCATGCCACCGCCGATGATGATGCTGTCGGCCTTGTCGAGCAGGCGGTTGATGACTCCGATCTTGTCGCTCACCTTGGCACCGCCGAGGATGACCACGAAGGGACGCCCGGGGTTTTCCAGCTCGTCGTGCAGCCAAGCCAGCTCCTTTTCCATGAGCAGGCCTGAGACGGACGGCAGCAGGTCCGCCACGCCTGCGGTGGAGCTGTGGGCGCGGTGCGCGGAGCCGAAGGCGTCATTGACAAAAATCTCGGCCAGTCCGGCAAGACCGGCGGCCAGGGCGCGGTCGTTATCCTCCTCGCCTGCGTGAAAGCGGGTGTTTTCCAGCAGCAGGACTTCTCCCGGCTGGAGAGCTGCGGCTTTGGCCCCGGCCTCGTCACCGATGCAGTCGGCGGCGAAAGCGACTGGACGGCCAAGCAGCGCACTCAGCGCGGGCGCGACTGGCGCCAGGGACTGGCGGGGGTCCGGCTTGCCCTTGGGGCGGCCGAGGTGGCTGCAAAGAATGACTTTGGCGCCTTTTTCGAGAAGCGCGTTGAGCGTCGGCAGGGTCTCGCGGATGCGTGTGTCGTCGGTGATGACCATGCGGCCGTCCTGCTCGTCGAGAGGCACGTTGAAGTCCACGCGCACGAGCACGCGCTTGCCGTTCAGTTCGATGTCGTGGAGGGTCTTTTTGGGCATGTTGAGCAGGGGGTGATCCGGGGGGCCGGGAAAGGCGGGCGTGATGCCTAGCACAAAGCAGGCGGGAATCGCGGAAATTTTTTCGCCGATGAAAAAAAAGCCTCGTCCCGCTCGAAAGCTACCCGACCAGCCCGTCCTTCAATGCTCGAGCCACGGCTCCCTGCATGGTGTTGACGTGGAGCTTGCGGTAGATGCGGCGCAGGTAGTTGTCCACCGTGTGGATGCTGAGGTCGAGCGCGGCGGAGATTTCCTTTTTGGTGAGGCCCTCGACCATTTTCTCCAGCACTCCGCGCTCGCGCTCGGAGAGGGTGGTGCCGGTGCGGGCGCGCCGGACTCCGCCAAGACGCTCCAGCACCTTGCGCGCCACCTGCGGATGCATGGGCGAGCCGCCCTGGCGCACCTCCTCGACCGCGCGGATGACTCCGGCGGGACTCTCGGACTTGAGCAGATAGCCGGAGGCGCCGGCGCAGATGGCGGAGTAAATTTTTTCCGAGTCGTCGAAAACGGTGAAGACAACGATCTCGGATTCGGGCCAGCGTGTTTTGAGCTTTGGCAGACCCTCCAGGCCGCCCATGCCGGGCAGGCCGAGATCAAGGAGGATGACATCCGGCGCGCGCCCCGCCGGAAGGGACAGCGCGTCCTCGCAGCCAGGGAATCCCCTGCCCTGCCAGGCAGGCCGCGCCGACAGCAGCGCGGCGAGCAGGGACTCGCGCAGCGCGCGGTGGTCTTCGATGATCCAAAGGCGTAGGCAGTCTGAAGAGTCGCTCATTTTCGAAAGGGTGGCCTGGAGTCTCAACGCGGGAGCGGGGCGCGCAAACGAACGCACGCGCCCGCGCCGGGCGCGCTCTCGATGACGGCGGCGCCTTTGAGGAAGGCGGCGCGCTGGCGCAGGTTGCGCAGGCCGGCGCCGGGTTGAAAGGCGGGGGACTTTTCGTCAAAACCAACGCCATCATCGTGAAGGCTCCACTCAAAGAACCCGGGGGACCATGTCATGCCCACCCGCGCCCGGCGCGCGCGGCTGTGGCGTGCGCAGTTGCCCAGCGCCTCTTTGACAAAGAGCAGCACATCCCGCGTCCACTCCAGAGGCAGTTGACGCGCGGGAGGCGCGCCCGCGCATTCCACGGTGACCTCGGCGATGGCCGGCTCCAGCATCTGCCGGCAGAGGCCGCGCAACCGCGCGTGCAGGTCGCGCGGGTCAGCGCTTCCCGGCTCCAGCAGCCACACCAGGTCACGCATCGCTTGCTGAGTCTCGCGCGCGCCGCTGGCGATCTCCCGCAGCGCCTCCCCGGCCCGCGAGCCCCCCGTCTCGGCCAGCAGGGCCAGGTGGCTGAGCTGGCTGCCGATCTCGTCATGCAGGTCCCGCGCGATGCGCGCGCGCAGCTCCGCCCGCGCCCGCCTTTGATGCAGCAAAATGAAAACCACCGCCGCCGCCGCGCCGAAAAGCGCCGCGAGCACGAGCATCTGCGCGCCGCGCCAGAGCAGCCGCTGGTGCGCGATCTCCAGCATGGCCAGCCGCGCCCGCGCGGGCAGCAGCGCCGCCTCCAGCGCCGCGCGGCTTTCCATCTCATCCAGCCAGCGCGGCACCTCCATCAATTCACGCTGGCTGCCAAAGCCATCCACCAGCGCCCCCGGCGTCCATGAGGCGCTCTCGACGATGTCGCTGAACCTCACCTCGCGGCCCAGCGCCGCGTTCCTGCCCGCCGACATGACCTGCATCTCGGCCAGCGCGAAGATGTAGTCCGACGTGCGCCGCCACAATCTGCCGGCCACCACGCGCACACGCCGCGTCTTCACACCATGGGCGGGCAGACAGACCGTGGCATCGCCTGGATTGGCAAAGCCCGCGCCGCCCGTGTCAAAGACCACCACAGGCTTCTCATCCGGCGAGTCATCCGCCCAGGCCAGCACCTGGAACTCCGGCGGGAAACCAAAGCCCGTCACATCCGCGAAGTCCGCCGGCCGCGCGGGCACCAGGCGCACCTCCTCCACAGACACCGGCGTATTTAAAACCACCTCCACCCACTTCGGCGCCGCCTCCGGCGCGGACTCAATGCGGCTATGGAAGCCGTTTTTCGGCGAGCGCTCCGTGCCCGTCGTGCCGCCGCACCAGATGAAGCCATCCGTCAGGTTCGCCGCCGTCCAGCGCGGCGGGTTGTCAATGGACGCGCTGCTTGTCACCGGCGCGCCGAGGGCCAGGTTGACCCCGTCCTTGAGCACCCACACCTCGCCGAGGGAGAAGAACCGGCTGCGCCCCCTGAGCCTGCCGCCGCTGACCTCGATGCGCAGAAAGCGCCCCGCCAGAGCCCCGGAGTTGCGCAGGCGCAGCAAATCCAGGCGCACGCCCGCTCCGCCCGACGCCTCCGCCCACTCCTGCATCGTCTGGAAGGAGCCCTGCGCTCCCGACACCGAGAGCAGGCACTTCACATCAGGAGGAAAGCCGCCCACCGCGTCGTCCGGCGCGGGGTCGCTCACACGCGCCGGCAGCAGCACCACCTCGTCCGGCGTCGCCACTATTCCCAGATCAAGCACGACCCAGGCGGGCGCTGCCGCCCTGCCGTGAAAGCCGACGCGCCCGTGCGACTGCGCCACGACGCGCGCCTCCGGCATGGCGGCGAGCCTGCGCGCGCCCTCCTCGATACGCGCGCGCAGCCCGGCTTTTTCAGCCATCAGCCGCAGCGGATTCCAAGTCGTGATCGCCTCGTCCGCCGCGCGCAAAGACGGCGCGCCGGATGCCATGAGCATCAGGATGAGGACACGGGGAGACACAGCGCTCATGCTGGCGGCAACCCCCGCCCGTGCCAAGCCCGTCTTTGCCACGCATCCGCGCCACAGCGCTCAGTTCAAACCGGGACGCGCCAGGCCGGCGAAGCGCGTGTTCATCCTGGGCAGCAGCCGCGCGCGCCTGGGGCGGCGGGGTATTGGGGCAATCAGCGCCGCGTCCAGCAGGAGTGAGACTTGAAAGCCGTGCGAGCCGTCCTGCCTGCGCATCGCGGGGCATTCGACCACGAAGCCGCGCACCGTCACCCAGTCGGACTCCTCGGCGATCTGCTTGGCCGCAAAACCTGGCAGCGCGCCGCGATGGATGCGGATTTGCAGCTCGGAGCCGATCTCAAAGCGCTGGCGGGACCAGAAAACGAGGCCGCTGTCCGTGCTGCGGCACAATTCGACGATGGTCTGCCCGCCCCCGCCATGGCAGGCTGGGGATGAGTCCTGTTTGTGCTGGCTGTGCTGCGCCATAAGTCGAAGGGAAGCTTTGAACCGACCACGCGGGAAACCGCGTCACTGGCGCAAACCAAGCCGCGCGCCTCCGGCCTGTCAACGGACGAATCAGCCCTGGAGGCGCGCGCTTTCGCGGAGTTGAGAAGGCGGGGCGGCGCGGTTGCAAAGCGGGCGTTTGCGGCGAGTCTGCGCGCCCTCATGCCCGACGCCGACCCCCGCGAAGTCATCCTCGAAGCCCGCGAACTCACCCGGGAGTTCGACGGCGTGAAGGCGCTGGACCGGCTCTCGCTCCGGCTGCACAAGGGCGAGATCCTCGGCCTGCTCGGCGCCAACGGCGCGGGCAAGACCACGGCCATGAACTGCATGCTCGGACTCACCCTGCCCACCTCGGGGGAGCTGTCCGCCTTCGGCAAACCCCTGCACAAGCACCGCATCGAAATCCTCCAGCGCGCGAACTTTTCCTCCGCCTACGTCAGCCTGCCCGGCAATCTCAAAGTCTGGCAAAACCTGCTCGTCTTCGCCCGCATCTACGGCGTGCGCGACGCCAAAAACAAAATCGCCTCCCTGCTCGAGATGCTGGAAATCCCGCACCTCTCCCACCACGTCACCGGCCGCCTCTCCGCCGGCGAGTCCACCCGCGTGAACCTCTGCAAGGCCTTCCTCAACGACCCCGAGCTGCTCATGCTCGACGAACCCACCGCCAGCCTCGACCCCGACATCGCCGACAAAGTCCGCAAAGTCGTCCGCCGAGTCCAGGCCGAGCGCGGCACCAGCATCCTCTACACCAGCCACAACATGCGCGACATCGAGGAGGTCTGCGACCGCGTCATCTTCCTGCACAAAGGCCGCATCGTCGCCGAAGGCACCCCCGCGCAGATCGTCCAAAAGTTCGCCGAAAACTCCCTTGAGGACGTGTTCATCAAAATCGCCCGCAGCGGCGACATCGAGGAGTGACCAGCCTACGCCCCCCGCAGCTTGGAGACATCGTACAGGCTCATCATCGCCGCCAGCACCTCGTCCCGCCTGCCCTCCTTGAGCGCGCCGAAGTTGGTGTGGTTGCCGGGCTGGAACTTGAAGTGCCCGCTGCGGGTGCGGCGCAGCGCGGTCAGATGCGCGCCGCAGCCGAGCTTCTGGCCGATGTCGTGCGCGTAGGTGCGCACATAAAAGCCCTTGCTGCACACCACGCGGAAGTCCACATCCGGCGGCTCCGCGCGGGTGATCTGCGCGTCATAGACGCGAACGAAGCGCGGCTTGCGCTCCACCTCCCTGCCCTGGCGCGCCAGTTTGTAGAGCGGCACGCCGTCAATCTTCACCGCGCTGACCATCGGCGGCGTCTGGTAAAAGTCGCCCTTGTAAGCATCGAAGGCGGCCTGGATCTCGTCCGCCGTGAAAGCGGGCACGGGTTTCTCCTCAAGCACCTCCCCCTCGCGGTCCTGCGTGCTGGTGGTCACACCGAGCTTGAGACTGCCCGTGTATTCCTTGTCCTCGCTCATCAGCAGATCCTGCAGCTTGGTGCCGGTGCCGATGACCAGGATCAGCATTCCGGTTGCCATCGGGTCCAGCGTGCCGCAGTGGCCGATCTTTTTGGTGCGCAGGCAGCGCCTGGCCACCGCCACCACGTCGTGGCTCGTCATGTCCGGCCCCTTGTCCACCAGGAGAACGCCGTTAAGAGAGTCGTCGGACTTCATGCTCGAGTGCTTGGAGAAAAGTTTCCGCCGCCGCAGGGATCGGACCCGGCAGGCGCGCGCCGGCAGCCATGCGGTGCCCGCCGCCGCCGAACTGCCCGCACACCGCGGACACATCCAGGCGGCTGTCCTTCGAGCGTGCGCTCACGCGCACCTTGCCGTCCTTCAGCTCCTCGAAGACCACCGCGCTGACCACGCTGTCAATCATGCGCAGGGTGTCTATCAGACCCTCCGTGTCACCGGGGCGCACCCCGCAGCGCTGCTGCGTCTCCTGCGTGAGCTGCCAGCTCGCGATCCGGCCCTCCGCGCGGAAGGCCATCTCATTGAGCATCGCCCGCTGCAGCTCCAGCCGGCGCAGCGGAAAGGTGTGGTAAAGCAGTTGCGAGAGGCGGGCGATGTCCAGCCCCGCGCGGATCATCTCCGCCGCGATCTCATGGCTGCGCGCCGTCGTGCTGGCGAACTGGAAAGAACCCGTGTCCGTGCTGATGGCCGCGAACAGATTCTGGCGCACCCCGTCATCCACCGGCAGGCCGTTTTGCGACAGCAGCTCATAGACGATCTGGCCGGCAGCCGGCTCGTCGGAGGCGATGTGGTTGTGGTGGCCGTATAGCGGATTGGTGGGGTGGTGGTCCATGTTCACCAGCACCGGCACCTTGCCGAAGATCTCCACCACACCCGCGCCCAGCCGCTCGTAGTTCGCCGTGTCCAGCGCCACCGCCACATCCAGATCCAGCGGACCCGCCGGCTGCAGAATCGTCTCCGCGCCGGGCAAAAAGGCCAGGTTTTCCGGCACGCCGTCTTCCAGCAGGGCATGCACCGTCTTGCCGAGCGCGCGAAGGCTCAGCGCCAGGCCGAGCACGGAGCCGACGGCATCTCCATCCGGCCGCACATGCGCGGCGATGCCGATGCGTTGAGCGCCGCGCAGGATGGCGGCGATATCAGAGAGGGGGGTCATCAGGGGGTTGGGGGATCAGTTTGCAATCACGGGCCGGGACTCCCGCAAAGGGGGCGCTCAAAACCGCAGCCGTCGTGTTAAAGCCTTCCCACCAACAATTCAAGCCCCGCGGATTTTTTGCCATTGATTGCCCCATCTCTCCCACGGGCACACCATCCGCACGACGCTCCGTGCGGTCTCCGGGTTCCCGCGCGGCACGCGGGCTGGCGGCCCTCATTGACCGCCTTTCCGGCGGACCACCTCCGCTCGGATGGACGCGGTGCGCACGGACGGCTCAGTAGTGTTTGCTCCGGTGCGGATGAGCCTGCATGATGGAGGATGACCATCGAGCAGATCACCGAGCGCATTTGCGCCTTCCGCGACGCGCGTGAATGGATGCAGTTTCACGACCCGAAGGAGATGGCTGTGGCCATCACTGCGGAGGCGGGGGAGCTGCTCCAGCATTTTGTCTGGCAGCAGCAGGGCCAGATCGAGCAGCGTGTGAGAGAGAGGATGCCGGAGTTGAAGGACGAGATGGCCGATGTGGGCATCCTGCTTTTTGAGATGGCGCACAATCTCGGAATCAATCTCGGCCAGGCGATGCTGGAGAAGATCGAGCGCAACGAGGCGCGCTACCCCGTGGCGAAGGCGCGCGGTTCGAACGCCAAGTACAACGAGCTGTGAGCGAGCCGGAAAACCCAGCTCCGCACCGCCGCCGCCCGCGTTATCCGGGGAAGAATCCGCGCCGGTTTGAGGATAAATACAAGGAGCTGAACCCCGAACTCCATGCGGAGACCGTGGCGAAGGTGCGCGCGGCGGGAAAAACGCCCGCCGGCCAGCATGTGCCGGTCCTTTTGCGGGAAATCCTGGATGTGCTGGCGCCGCGGCCCGGCGAGCGCGCGGTGGACTGCACGCTCGGCCACGGCGGCCACGCCGGAGCGCTGCTGAAAGCGGTGCAACCCGGAGGCGCCCTGCTCGCGCTAGACCAGGATCCCATCGAGATTGTCCGCGCCGAAGCGCGGCTGCGCGCTGGCGGCTGCGGGGAGGACGCGCTGTTGGTCAGGCGCATGAGCTTCGCGGGCCTGCCGCGCGCGCTGGCGGAGATGGGCTGGTGTGATGGCGCGGATGTGCTGCTGGCGGACCTGGGCTGCTCCTCGATGCAGTTCGACAATCCCGCGCGCGGATTCAGCTTCAAGCACGACGGCCCGCTGGACATGCGCATGAATCCCCTGCGCGGTGTCTCCGCGCGCGATCTGCTGCAAAAGCTTCCCGTGGAAAAGCTGGCGGAAATCCTGGAGGAGAACGCCGACGAGCGCCACGCGGTGCTGCTCGCGCGCGCTCTCGCCGGAAGGGATCACGCCAGCACCCGCGCGCTGGCGGAGGCAGTGCGCGGAGCTTTGCCGGGGCGGCTGGATGAGAGGGAGCGCGAGGCTGCGGTGCGCCGCGTCTTCCAGGCTCTGCGCATCGCTGTGAACGGGGAGTTCGAGGCGCTCGACACTTTTCTCAGGCAACTGCCAGCCTGTCTGCGTCCGGGTGCGCGCGTGGCCATCCTCACCTTTCACTCCGGCGAGGACCGGCGCGTGAAGCATGTGTTCCGCGACGGTCTGCGCGGCGGGGTTTTCAGCGCCGTCAATGACGAGGTGATCCGCCCTTCACCGCAGGAAATCCGCGACAACCCGCGCGCGAGTCCCGCCAAGCTGCGCTGGGCTGTGGCGGCGGGGAGCGCAGGCGCTCTTGAGCGCGAATAGACTCGCGCTCATCCAGCGTGAGGCGGAGTTTTCCTTGAAGCGCGCGGCGCTGTCTTCCATAGGATAAACGCACCTCAATGAGCCACGCGCATGATCCAGCACGCCCTCGCAGACCGGTCCGCCGGCGCGGAGTCGCGGGTTTTTGGCTCGCCGCCTGGCTGCTGGCCGTGGAAGGCTTGCGCGGGCAGGAAGCGGGCGGCTTTGACCTCTCGACTGAGACAGTGGTGGCCTTCAATCCCGACTACGCCCAGTCGCGCGAGCTGGCGCAGTATTATGCGCGGATGCGCGGCATCCCCCAGGAGCGGCTGGTGGCGCTGGAGTGCCCTTTGGAGGACTCGATGAGCCGCGATGAGTTCGAGCGGAGGGTGCGCAGGCCGCTGTTCGAGACTTTTGTGCGCAAGGGCTGGTGGGAGCTTGGCCAGGTGACCTTGACCGATCCCGCCACCGGCAGGGACGCGCCGGCGATGGCGGTGACGCGAAGCAGCGCGCGCGTGCTGGTGCTCATGCGCGGCATACCATTCCAAATCCGTCGGGAAAAACAAAACCCGCAGAACAGCCAGGAGGACGAGGCCGGGGTGGACAGCGAGCTGTGCGTGCTGGGACTGCCGCGCCAGCCCGCCGCCGGGGCGGTGCCGAATCCGTATTTCAACCAAAGCGCGCGCTTTCAGCTCTTCCAAACAGCGCCGGGACTCCTGCTCGTGGCCAGGCTGGACGGACCGGACGCCGACACGGTGAAGCGCATGGTGGACGACTCCCTGGCGGCGGAGCGCGAGGGCCTGCGCGGGCGCGCGGTCATTGACCTGGCGCAGAAAAGCGGCGCTTACCAGGAGGGGGAGGACTGGCTGAAGCGCAGCGCCATCCTGCTGCGCGGGCAGGGCATCCCCGTCTTCCTCGACCGCGGTGAGTCGCTGATCCCGGACCACTGGCCGCTGCCTGACACGGCGCTGTATTTCGGCTGGTATGCCGCGCACGCCAGCGGCGCGGTGGCAAGCCCGTCCTTCCGCTTCACCCCAGGTGCCGTGGCCTGCCACCTGCACAGTTTCAGCGGCGCGGCGCTGCGCTCCCCGGACCGCCACTGGGCCGGCCCGCTGCTGCGCCAGGGCGCCGCCGCGGTCATGGGCAATGTGTTCGAACCCTACCTGAGCCTGACCGTGCATTTCGACATCCTCAACCAGCGCCTGCTGGAAGGCTTCACCCTCGGCGAGGCCGCCTGGAACGCCACGCCGGTGCTCTCCTGGATGAACGTGCTCTGCGGGGATCCGCTCTACCGCCCCTTTGCCAAAGGCCCCGGAAGCGCCATGGGCGAGGGCCGCGAGCGCGACTACGCACTCTACCAGGGCGCCGCGCTGCGCCATCCCGGCGAGGACACGCGCGCGCTGAAATCCGAGCTGGCCGCGCTGGCCGGGTCACGCTCCAAGCCCCATCTGCTGGAACTCACCGCGCTGCTCTCCGCCAGCGAGGGAAAACCCGCCGAGGCCGCCGACCTGCTCGACCACGCGCGCAGCCTCTATGTGCTGGTGCCGGACCGCGCCCGCGCCCTGCTCTACCAGGCCAGATGCATGCTGGATGACGACCGCCCCGATGAGGCCGCCCGCCTGCTGCGTCTCGTGACCGGAAATCCCGCGCACAAGGACCAGCCCGCGCTGCTCGCGGCGCGCGCTTTGCTGGAGCAGATTCCCGCCGAGTGACGATGGATGCGGACTTCCCGGAGCGTTTGCTTTTTCCTTTCCAACCCACCCACATGCGTTCCCTCATCCTCCTGCCCTTCCTCGCCTGCGCCGCCCTGGCGCAAAACGCCGCGCCGAAAGCCAAAAGCCCGGACATCTCCAAGCTTGACCCCGCGATGGGCGGCAACAAAGCCGCCGCGCCCGAGCTGGACTGGCATGACGTGACCGCCTGGGGCGTGGAAGGCCGCATCCTGCCCGAGCAGGAACGCAAGCGCTGGTTTGACCGCCTGCCCGCCAGCGCTGAGGGCAAAGTCACCCCGGCCGTGTGGAGCCTGAGCCGCGACAGCGCGGGCATGATGGCGCGCTTCAAGACCGACAGCGCGAGCATCCATGTGCATTACAAAGTCATGAAGGACAAACTCGGCATGCCGCACATGCCGGCCACGGGTGTCAGCGGCGCGGACCTCTACGCGCGCGACACCGGCGGCAAATGGAAGTGGGTGCAGGTGACGCGGCCCGCCGCCCAGGAGATCAAGGTGGAGATGATTCAGGGCCTGGCGCCCGGCCTGCGCGAATACGCGCTCTATCTGCCGCTTTACAACGGCACCGAGTCCTTCCAAATCGGCGTGCCGAAGGGGGCCAAATTCGAGGGCCTGGCACCGCGCGCGAAGCCGGTGGTCTTTTACGGCACCAGCATCACCCACGGCGCCTGCGCAAGCCGCCCCGGCATGGTCCATACCGCCATTCTTGGCCGCTGGCTCGACATGCCCGTGGTGAATCTAGGCTTCTCAGGAAACGGCCGCATGGACAAAGAAGTGGGCGACTATCTCGTACAACTGGATGCCGCCGCTTATGTGATTGACTGCCTGCCGAACATGCAGCCCGCGCAGGTCGCGGAAAAATGTGTGCCGCTGGTCAGGCAACTGCGCGCCGCCAAGCCCGGAACGCCCATCATCCTCGTCGAGGACCGCCGTTTCACCAACGACTGGATCACCCCGGCGAAGCACAAATTCCACACCGACAACCACGCCGCCCTGCGCGCCGCGCATGAGACCCTCGTGGCCGAGGGCGTGAAAAACCTCCATTACATCAAGGGTGACACGCTTTACGGCGACGACACCGAAGGCGCCACGGACGCCTCCCACGCCAGCGATCTAGGCTTCATGCGCCAGGCCGAGGCTTTCCTCCCGGTGCTGCGCAAGGCGCTCGGGAAGTGACCGCCCGCCGGTCTCACGCCTGCTGCCTCGGCAGCATCCCCGCCACGATCCACAGCAACGCTCCGACCACGAGGGCAAGCGCGCCCCAGAGCCAGGGGGAGCCATTGCCGCTGACGCCGCGCTCCTCGCGGTGACCGGGGAGCTTCTCCTCCTCACCGAGCGTGGCGGGGACCTTGACGGCGGCCTCAAACTCGCGCCGGACGAGATCGAGATCATAGCGCGCGTAAGCCGCGCGCGGGTTGCCGTAGCAAAGCCGCGCGGGCTCCGTGTCAGGCACGCGGAAGAGCAGCCTGACCACGGGGTGGGAGGCGCGCACGCTGTCGAGCCGAAGCGGCGCGTTGTCACCGTTGTCGGTGGCGAGCGTCAAGACACCCGCGCGCGGAGAGACGCGCAGAGGCAGGCGGAATGCGCGCGCGGCATCCCCCGGCTTGCGCTGCCATGCGGCGCTGCCGAGCACGCGCTGCTGGCGGCCTTGCGCGCCGCCGGCATCCTCGGTCAAGATGAGCGAGCGGGAAAAAAGAGGCGTGGACGAGTCGAGCAGAAGTTCGGAGACCGGGAAGTTGGGCAGCGGCATCTCAATCTCCCATTTCGACCACGCCGGCGCTTTGGGATCGTGAATCTCGGAGAAGGTCAATGTGATCTCGCGTTTCTCATCGGGCCGGGTGACGAGGAAGGGAATCTGGCGTCCGTCACGGACCACGCGCAAGTCGTGGAGATCACCGGCGCTGCGCGCGAGCACGGCGGGATCGAGTTCCACCTCGATGACGCCCGGGGCCGCGAACAAAACCTCGCGCTGATACGACCACGCCGAGACATCAAGCGCCGACCCTACTTCGCCGACCACGGGCGCGGTGGCGGCGGCGCGGAAATCGGGGTTGGCCTCGACTTTTCCGGCGGTGGCTGTGGTGGCGCTTGCATCGCGCAGCTTGTCGCCGAGCGCGCCGATGTCATAGCGCGGCTCGGCAGCCTGGGCGTTGCCGATGTAAAGCTGCCAGTCTCCAGCGGCACCGGCCTGGAACACCAGCGGCACGGCATGGCGCGCGGCCTCGATGCCTTCAACGCGCAGCGGCGGGCTGTCGCCATTGTGAAGGGTGAGCACGATCTCGCGTGCGGGAGCGGCTCGATGCACCGGGATTTCGATTTCCTCGCCGGTGAAGTCCTCGTGCTTGAGGCGGAACAAGGTGGCGCGCGCGCTCAGCAGCTCGGCCTCGCGCTGAAAGACCGGTTCGGGAGTGAGGACACGCACGGTGGCGAGCAGGACATTGGCGGTGCCGAGATCGAGCGTCAACTTCGTGCGTCCATCCTCCTCCATGCGCGAGCGTATCTCCACTGCATGCGGGATGGAGCGCAGTTCCGGAAGCTCGCGCACGATCTCCGCTCCGGTGAAGGCCACGGGCGCGCTGCGCATGTCATCAAGGGTGACGCGGAAATGCGTCCACAAACCGGGTGCGAGCGGCAGGCGCAGACGCTCGGTGCCGTTTTGACGGCACAAAACCTCCCCGCTGCCGAGGGTCTGCCAGGTGCCGCCGTCACTGCTCGCCTCCACTTTGGCGGCCTTGATGAAATCCACTGAGCTGGTGCGCAGCACGATCTCTTTGATGGTGTCGCGCTCGCGAGGCTGGAACTCAAGCACGGTGGCCGCCCCAGCGAGCATGGCTTTGAACCCGACCGCCTCCACGCGCTCGGGGCGCACCACGCGCGGGAGGGCGATGATGCGCGGGGTCTCGACGCCGTCAGGACTGACGAGGCGCAGGTCGTGAAACGACGCCGCGCGCGAGGCGTCGAGCAGGGCGGGATCAAGCTCGATGCGCGTGAGTCCGGGCTGCGTGACGCGAACCGTCTGGCGGTGGGTCCATGCGGCGTGGTCGGCGGCTCCGGCGAACACGGGCAGGCAGAAGGCGAGGATGAGCGGGCGAATGTTCATGATTTGTCAGCGGTGAGGAAGCGTTGGTAGAGGAAGGAAGCCGTGAGCGCGATGACGGCCACGCCGATGAGGGCGCCGATGCGGTAGCCGCTGTCCGTGTTCGCCAGATCGTGCAGGAAGAGTTTCAGCAGGGTGACGCCGAGCAGGCCTATGCCGGCGTAGCGCGTGGGCGCGTTGCGTTTCCAGATGCCGAGCACGAGCAAGGTGAGCGCGAACAAGGCCCACGAGATCGTGTAAGTCATGTCGCGGGCCAGATTGCCGCTGAAATCGAAGGTGATCGAGCGCTCGCCAACGGGTGTGAAGGCGTCGGCGATCTCGATGTTGAGCAACAAGAACAGCAGGATGCCACCGAGCGAGCAAAACAGGCCGCGCAGGTTGATTTTACCCCAGAGATGACTTGGAGGCGCGAGCCAGAAGGCGGCGAAGAACATCGCCAGCGCGGAGAGGCTGTAAGCATAAAGCTGCCAGTTCAGGATGGGTGTGTCTCCACGAATTTGATACGAGAGCACGGCGGGATTGAGCGCGAGACGGATGAACGAGGCCGCGAGCAGCACGGCGCCGGTGCCGCGCAGGCCGGGATGCGGCACGCGCCGGAAAAGCCAGATCAACGCCGCGCCCTCCAGCGCCCAGCCGAGCGTGATCCACTGCTTCTCGAACTGGATCGGGAAGATGAGCGTGATGAAAAACAACGCCACACCTCCAAACCAGGCGAGCTGCGTGAGCCGCGCCGGATTTTCTGCGCCGTGCTGTTTCAAGACGAAGACAAGGCTCAACAAAGGCGCGATGGCGAAGACGACGGGAAGCAGGCCCATCATCTCATTCGGCCACGCCTGGCCCACGAGGCGATGCACGAGGCTGAACGTGCCGATGCCTGCCGCCGCGGAGGTGATCCACGGCAGCTTGCATGTGGCGAACCGCTTCTGAAACACGAACGGGAACGCGGTGAAGATGGCGTGGAAGCCGAGATACCAGAGCAGCGGCAGCGCCGCGTGTTCCGCATGGAAACTCTGCCGATGCCAGGCCCATTCGAGCGCGAGAACGCAGGCGAGTGCCGTCGGTGCCAGCACGGTGATGCCGCTGATCCGCACCAGGCCGAGCAGGAAGACCGTGAGCAACAATGCGAGGCCGAAAACCGGCGAAGGGTCCGCGATCTTCAACCGGAGCGTGGCCAGAATGAGCAGCAGGAAAGGCAGTACCGCCGAACTCACCGGCAGCAGCGGCGCGAAAGCGGCCTTCGGCGTTTTGCGGAAAATCAAACTGCCCGCGATGCCGAACAGCACCGCGAAGCCGCCGAGCACCGCAAGGAAGGGAGTCATCTCAAGAGCCAGCGCGCCCGGCCAGCGGAAGAGCCAGGCGGCGGCGGTGACCAGCGTGAGCACGAGCGCGGCGAGTACCGGCAGCAGGCGTCCGCTGACCACGGCAAGGGCGATGATGAGCAGATCAATGATGAGGATCGCCGGCCAGATCATCAGGCTCATGGCATCTAGGCCCAGCACCGGCATGAGCAGCAGCACTAGCGTGAACAGTGGCACCCACCCGGCGAAGGCCGGTTGATCCGGATCTCTGCGCGTCATGAGCACGGCGAACGCGGTGTGCAGCAAGCCGAACGCCAGATAAATGCCCAGCGCGTGCGGAAGCAACTCCGAGGTCAGTTCACGCATCGTCCAGATCGAGAGGTGCAGGAAAGTCAGCGCGCCGATGACGCCCTGCGCGATGGCGACACGCGATTGATGCCAGACGACGCGCAGCGCGATGGCGTTGATGCCGAGCACGAAGGTGTAGAGCAACAGCGGACGTTCCGTGATGGCCCCGAAGCCGAGAAAAACGAACGCGGCGATCATGGCGCTGCCGCACAACGCGAGCGCGGAGCCTGCCGGGAAAAGATCGTTGGCATCCCTTTGTTTCGACCACCAAGCTGCGAGTGAGAACAGTGCTGCGAAACCGAGGAACACGATCACCGGCACCCAGGTGGCCGAACCGATGGCATACTGCGAGGAGTGGAAGAATTTCAGCATCCACCCGGCCTGCATGAGGATGGTGCCAGCCGCTGCAAGCGCGGTGAGATGCAGCCAGCGTTTGTTTTTCGCCACAGCGAGCACGCCGATGTCGAGCAGAGCGATGTAGCTGAAAAGGCCGAAGGGATTGTCCCGGCCCGTGGAGCAAAGAATGGGCGTCAAAAAGCCTCCCAACATGCCCAGCACGGCCACGACCTGCGCGTTCAACCGCACGGCGAGCAGGAATGCGGCGGCGGTGATGAGCGTCATCAACGCGAACGCGGCGACGGCATGGTCGAATGGCGGGATACGCCACAGCGCGTGCGCTGCGAAGGTGACGCCGTAGAGCACGACGATGCCCGTGGCGCACAGCGTCTGGGCCAGCGTGGCATAGCGCTCCCTGCGGTGCATGACCACGCCGCCGCCGGCAAGCCCCGCGCCGATGACAAAACCGATGGCCGTGCGCAGCTCGGGTGAAATCCAGCCGCGTTCGATGCTGAGCTTCACAAAGAAGATGACGCCGAGGAAGAGCGCCAGACCTCCCACCCATGCGAACAGCTTCACGCCCATGAACTGCTCCAGATTGACAGGTTTCGACGGAGCGGCGGATTTGGCAGCAGCGGGCGGGGCGATCACTGGAGCAACCACAGGCGCGCGGACAGGCTCGGGCGTTTGCGGCGCGGGCGGCGGGATCGGGATCGGCGGCGGCGCTTTTTCGACAAGCGGCGCGGTGACAAGTTCCGGCTCCACGGGCTTTGCTGTGACTTGCGCGACCGGCGCGGCTGGAGGAGCGAATCGGGACTCCGCTTTGGCAGGCGGCACGGTTTGCAAGGCGCTGACGGAAATTTCAAGACGCTCCAGACGCTCATGAAGCCGCGCGTTTTGCTCGCGCAGCCTGGCGATGTCGCGCTCGCTCTGAGCGGCCTTTTCACGAGTGCCGGATGCTTTGACGATGGCAATGACCGGCAGCACAAAGATGCAGACGATCACAAGCAGGAGGATGAGAATGACGAGTCCTTCCATAATGCGCCGAGTGTCCCAGGTTTGTCCGGGAATGGAAATTGATATTTCCAGGCGGCATCATTGATCATGCGTATGGACGGGCCATCCGCAGGTCTCAGTTTCCGCGCAGCAGCGCCTCGGCCACTCTCATGCCGTCAGCGGCGGCGGAGATGATGCCGCCGGCGTAGCCCGCGCCCTCGCCGGCAGGGTGGAAGTTGCGCAGGCCGGTGCATTCAGTGGTGCCGGGGTGGCGCGGGATGCGCACGGGGGCTGAGCTGCGTGTCTCGGCGGCGGTGAGCACGGCGTCGTCAAGCAGGAAGCCGCGCAGTTTTTTCTCAATGAGCGGCACGGCCTGGCGGAGGGTGAGGACGACCTTTTCAGGCAGGCACTCGCGCAGATCCGTCCACACGACACCGGGCTGGTAGGAGGGGCGCACATCCCCCGCCCCGCTGGAGGCGCGGCCGGAAAGGAAGTCGTCCAGCAACTGCGCCGGGGCGCGGTAGCCGCCGCCGCCGAGACGGAAGGCGGCGCGCTCGATCTCGCGCTGGTATTCGACGCCGGCGAGGGGATGCGAGTCGCCATAGTCCTGCGGGCCGACCTCGACCATGAAGCCGCTGTTGGCATTGGCCTCGGCGCGGGCGTAGCTGCTCATGCCGTTGGTGACGACCATGCCCTCCTCGGAGGTGGCGGCGACGACGAGGCCGCCGGGGCACATGCAGAAGCTGTAGGCGCTGCGCCCGCCGGGGCAGTGCGCCACGAATTTGTAAGGAGCGCTGCCCAGCAGCGGGTGGCCGGCCCGTTGGCCGTAAAGCATGCGGTCTATGTGCCGCTGCGGATGCTCGATGCGCACGCCGACGGAGAAGGGCTTTGGCTCCAGGGGCACGCCATGCCGGTGCAGCATGGCAAAGGTGTCCCTGCTGCTGTGTCCGACGGCGAATACGAAAGGCCCGCCCTCCACGACCGCTCCATCCGCCAGCGTCACGGCGCGCATGGTGCCGCGCTCGACGACGATGTCGCTGACCCTCGCGCCGAAGCGCACTTCGCCGCCGAGGGCGATGATCTCCTCGCGGATGTGGCGCACGACTTTGATGAGGCGGTCGGTGCCGATGTGAGGGCGGGCTTTGATCAAAATGTCCTCCGGAGCGCCCGCCGCGACCAGTTCGCGCAGCAGCCAGGGAATGCGGTGCTCACGGTCGCGTATCTGGGTGTAGAGCTTGCCATCGGAAAAGGTGCCCGCCCCTCCCTCCCCGAACTGCACGTTGGACTCGGGGTCGAAGGCCAGGCCGCGCCGCCAGAAGCCGGTGACATCGCGCGCGCGGTCGCCCGCCGCCTTGCCGCGCTCCAGCAAAACGGGACGCCAGCCGGCGCGAGCCAAAAGCAGCCCGCAGAAAAGCCCGCACGGGCCGGTGCCAACGATGACGGGCCTGCCGGACGGGCGCGGCGGCGCTCCGACTGCGACGGGCAGTTCACGGTAAGTATCGTCCGGGGCTGGCTGAACCTGCGGCGGGGCTTTTATCAACACCGCCTCCTCATCGGCCAGCTCGACAAGAACGGTGAGGCTGAACTCCACATGCCCGCGCCGCGCGTCAATGGCGCGCTGGGCCACGCGCAGGGAAAGCAGCGCGCCATCGGCAACACCCAGCCGCGCGATCACGGCGGCGCGCAGCCGCGCCTCCGTGTGGTCCACGGGGAGCTTGATCTGGGAGATTTGCAGCATGGCGGCGCTTGTTTGCGCAGGCAGCCGCCCCATGCAAGCGCGCTTCATTTGAAGCACTGGCACACTTTATGCCACTGCTTGACGGACGGGCGCTTTATGGCACTCTCCGCCGCCGCTGTCCGCAGCCTATATGATTCGACACCCCTCCGCAGGACGAATGCTCCTGTCCGCCGCCTTCCTGGCCGCCCTCGACCTCCATGCCGCCGATCCAGGGCCGGAAGATGTCACGGATTTTCCCAGCCTGGAAGCCCATGCCCAGGCGCTGGCGCGCGCCGCGCATGTCCCGGTGGAGCAGGACCTGGACTCTTTTTTCGCGAAGCTGAACTACGACGGCCACCGGCGCATTCGCTTCCGCGAGGACAAGGCGCTCTTCGGCGGCGCGGGGGACACGTTCCGTGTGGAGTTTTTTCATCCGGGCTGGATGTTCAAGAAGCCGGTGCGCTTTCACCAGATCACGGACGAAAAGGCGGAGCCTGTGGGTTTTGACAGCGGCCTCTTTGACTATGGCGGGCTGGAGGTGCCGACGAACGCGGGACATCCTTCCGGTTATGCCGGCTTCCGCGTGCTGGCTCCGGATTCGTTCCTGGACCGGCGGTTCGAGTTCCTGGTGTTCATGGGAGCGAGCTACTACCGGGCGGTGACGACGGAGCTGGGCTACGGCATCTCGGCGCGCGGCATCGCGGTGAACACCGTTGGCGGCGCGCCGGAGGAATTCCCGGATTTCACACGCTTCTGGCTGGCGCGGCCAAAGCCGGGGGATGACACTTTCCGCCTGCTGGCGCTGCTGGACGGGCCGAGCCTGGCGGGCGCGTATGAGTTTTCGGCGAAGCCGGGCAGGACGACGGAGATGCGAGTGCGCGGGACGCTTTTCCTGCGGCAAAAGGTGGAGATGCTGGGCATCGCTCCTTTTTCCAGCATGTTCTGGTATGGCGAGAACAGCCACCCGAAGCCGTATGACTTCCGCCCGGAGGTGCATGACTCGGACGGCCTGCAAATCGAAATCGAGAACGGCCCGGCGATCTGGCGTCCGCTGGATGTGGGGCGGGAGACGCGGATGAGTTTTTTCCAGGCGGAAAAGCTCAAGGGCTTCGGTCTGGCGGGGCGTGACCGGGACTTTGCGAACTTCCAGGACCTGGAGGCGCGCTATCATCAAAGGCCGTCGGTGTGGGTGGAGCCGGTGGCGGGTTTTGACAAAGGCGCGGTGGTGCTGGTGGAACTGCCGACCGGGGAGGAGACATGGGACAACATCGTGGCCATGTGGAAGCCGGAGAGCGTGCCGCAGACGCCGGATGAGGCGCTGCGATTTGACTACAAGCTGCTGTGGCACGGCGGCCACGAGCCTGGCGGGCTGTGCAAGGTGGCGGCCACCCGCCGGGGCTTTGTCATGGATTCGGACGATCATCTGTATGTGCTGGATTTCGAACCCGGCATGGCGGAGAGAGGCAAGGCGGCGGAGTGGACCCCGGAGGCGCGGGTGCGGGTCAATGCCGGCGCCGCGGAGGTGCTGGACGCGCGCGTGATGAGGAACGCGGAGTCCGGCGGCTGGCGGGCGTTTTTCAAACTCGACGTGCCGGCTGACACCGCCCTGCTGGAGCTGATCTGCGAGCTGCATGACGGGCCTTTGGTGATCTCCGAACGCTGGCAATACCAATGGAGGCGGTAAACATCCAGTTCGCGCCCGCCACGGGCACCGAGGAGGAGTGGAACGAGGCGTACGCGCGTCTGGCCGACTACTTCCGCTCCTACCAGCTCCACAACCGCATCCGGCGCACGCAGCTCATCCTGGAGACTCTGCGCCGCGCGGCGGAGGCCCATGCCAAAAACCCTGCGCGCACGCCGACGGAGCACTCCATCGAGCAGGCGCGCCTGATGCTGCGGGACTGGTTGCGCGAGATTTACCGCGACCTGAATCTCAACGACGCGCAAATCGAGGCGGCGGGCAGGCTGGGCTTTTACCTCAGCGGCGGTCCGGCACGCTGGCCGCATTTTTTTCTGGATGATGAAAACCTGCCCGCGGACATGAGCGAGGCGATGCGCGCCGCTGTGCGCACCTCCGGCCCTGGAATGCAGGTGTCCAAAATGACGCCGCGCGAGATTGACCTCGGCATTGTCTCCGACGTGGCCGAGGACACCTTCGACACGCTCGGCAGGCACCCCATGCTGCGCTATTCCATCCTCATCCTCATGGTCGGCGGCGTGCTCGGCTATCTCTACCTGCTTCTGCGATGAGCGTCATCGGCTCCCTCACCACCAATCTCGCGGCCACGCAGGGCATGCCCCCGCCGCGCATCGCCCGCACGCGGCGCGCCACGTTTTTCTCCTTTGTCGGGCTGGGCACCCTCGCGGGCGTTTGGCTCATGTATGTCTATCTCTCCGAGCACGGCATGAGGTGGTCGGAGTGGGCTCTGCTGGCGGCCTTTGTGCCCCTTTACTACCAGCTCAACACGGGCTTCTGGACGGCGCTCATCGGAGTCTGGCTGATGAACCGCCCGCGCCCCGATCCGCTCGACCTCTGGCGCAGCCTCACACCCGAGGAGCACGAGCAGCCGGTGACGGCGGGCACGGCCATCGTGATGCCGATCTACAACGAGGACGTCACCCGCGTGTTCGAGGGTCTGCGCTCCATTTACCTCTCCCTCCAGGAAACCGGCCACGCCGCGAACTACGATTTTTTCATCCTCAGCGACTCGGACCAGACGAGCCAGTGGATCGAGGAGGAAAGCGCCTGGCTGGAGCTTTGCCGGCAGCTCGACGCCTTCGGACGCATCTTTTACCGCAAGCGCCGCAAGCCGATCAACCGCAAGAGCGGCAATGTGAGCGACTTCTGCCGCCGCTGGGGCCGCCGCTACCGCTACATGGTCGTGCTGGACGCGGACAGCCTGATGTCCGGCGGACTGCTGAACGCGATGGTGCGCATCATGGAGAAGAACCCCGGCGTGGGCATCCTGCAGACTTTTCCGAAACAGATCGGCTCCGAGACGCTGCTTGGGCGCGTGATGCAGTTCGCCCAGGCGCTGTACGGCCCCGCCTTCATGGCCGGCCTGGACTACTGGCAGTGCGGCGAGGCGAACTTCTGGGGGCACAATGCCATCATCCGCCTCGATCCTTTCATCAAAAACTGCGCCCTGCCGCCGCTTCCGGGCAAGGAACCCTTCGGCGGCCACATCCTCAGTCATGACTTCGTGGAGGCCGCCCTCATGCGCAAGGCCGGCTACGCCGTGCGGCTGCTGAACACGCCGCGCGGCAGCTACGAGGAGGGGCCGCCGACGCTGGTGGACATGCTCAAGCGCGACCGCCGCTGGTGCCAGGGGAACATGCAGCATTTCTGGCTGCTTTTCGCCAAAGGCTGGCATCCGATGAGCCGGATCAATTTCCTGCATGGCATTTTAAGTTATGCCAGCTCGCTTCTATGGCTGGTCTTCCTGCTGCTGGCCACTTTCCTGGCCGCGACACCCCTGCCGGTGGAAAGTCCGCAATCCGCGCTGGCGGCGCGGCTATTGCTGGGGCTGACGGTCATGCTCATCTTTCTGCCGAAGGCCACGATCCTGCTCGACGAGCTGATCACCGGGCGCGTCTTCAAATCACCGGTGATGCGCGCGCTGACCTTTGTCAGCGGCTTGCTGGACACGGTGGTCTTCACGCTGATGGCGCCGGTGCTCATGGTCTTCCACAGCCGCTTTGTCATCTACACGATCCTCGGCAAGGGCGTGCGCTGGGTGACGCAGCGGCGGAAGCTGGACAGCGGGGTGGACTGGGTGGAGGTGCTGCTGAATTTCTGGCCGGTCAGTCTGCTGGGGGTGGCGTGGTCGGTGGTCGCCTGGTTTGTCTCACCGGGCTTTTTGCTCTGGATCAGCCCCATCCTCGTGTGCCTGCTGGCCGCGATTCCCGTGGCGGTGTTTGTCTCCGGCACGCGCACCGGACTGCGCTTCAAGCTCTTCCTCACTCCGGAGGAGGCATCACCGCCGCAAGTGCTCGGGACGATGCGGGAGAACCTCGACGAGGTGAAAGGCCGCATCCAACTGCAGCCGGAACTGGAGAGATTCCACGGCCTCATGCAGGTCTTCCTGGACCCCTACATCAACGGCCTGCACGTCTCCCTGCTGCGCCGGCGGCGGAACATTGATGTTTCCCGCGCCTACCTCAACGAGATCGAGCGGCGCCTGATCCAGGAAGGGCCGCAAAGCCTGACACCACAGGAGATCAAAGCGATGATTCACGACACCGACACGGTGACAAACCTGCATTACCGGTTGTGGTCCGCCGCCGAGCACGAGCTGGCGCCGTTTTGGATCACGGCCATCCGGCAATACAACCTGGGATCGGGCGGCCCCTTCGCCCACACGCTCGCGCGCAAGGAGCCGGCGGTCTCGGATGCTTTCAAGGCCGCGTCTTGAGCATGCCCGCCGCGCCCTCCGGCCAGTCCGCGCCCTGGGCGATCCAGCGGCGCAGGATGGCGACCTCGTCCTTGGTGAGCGTCTCACCCACTGGCGGCATCGCCTGCACGCTGGCGTGAGCTTCGCCGAGCTTGGTGAGGAACAGGCTGCGCTCCGGCGCGCCTGGCACGATGAAGGCGCCGAGCGCGCCGGTTCGGCGGGCTGCGGCGCGACTTTCCAGGTTCAGCCTGGCGGGCAGGGCCTCGCGCTGGTGGCAGGCCACGCATTTGGCCTCAAGCACGGGTTTGACATGACTTTCAAAACTCACCGTGCCGCTTTTCGCCTCGCGCCTCGCGGCGCGGTCCAGCACGTTTTCTCCCGCGGGCCGCGTCTCGCTGCCCTCATCCGCGTGCTGGCATGAGACGAGCAGATGGGCCGACAGCGCGGCGCTGAGCAAAGTGAGAAGGCGCGTGTTCACAATGGAATGAGGTGTGTTTTTTGAAACTAGCCTGCCGAAAAGGCCGCGCCATGAAGAAATGCGCCTCACGCCCGCGCGTGGAGAAAATAATTCACTCCCTCCGGCTCCCAAAAGATGCGCAGCCTGTTGGGAGAAATGCCCGCCTGGCACGCGAGGCTGGTCAGGGTCTCCTGGCTGCGGTGGCGCAGGCGCCAGTCACCCATCATCTCCATGTAGTCGCGGCTGGGATTGAAATCGGAGAAATTCCCCACCACCACCTCGCCGCCGGGCCGCGTGACGGCAAGCATGGCGCGCAGCAGATGCACAAAGGAGCGGTCGCCCAGGTAATCGAACAGCCCCGCCGACCATGCAAGGTCGTAACCGCGCGCGGGCATGTGGCGCAGCACATTGCGCTGGTGAAATTCAATCCGGTCCAGCCACGGCGCGCACAACTGCCGCGCATAACTGATGGCGTGGCCCTCCATGTCCACACAGTCAACATGGATGTCCGCCGCCTCGTTGTCCTGGAAGACCTCGCGCAAATCCCGCGCGGGACCGCTGGCGACATTGAGCACATCCAGGCGGCGCCCGGCGGGCATCCCGGCCAGCTTCTCGGCCACCAAGTTTTTAAAGTAGCGTTTGCGGTTGCGAACCGCGTTCGGAGCCGCCTGCGCATGGAAAAACAAATCCCAGCAGCGCAGTCCGGGATCGGGATTCACCTTCTGCACATAAATATGGTCAATCATCTCGAAGTCGCCGCTGTAGCCGTATTTCTTCGCCAGCGCCTGCGCCTGCATCGTGCCTGCAAGACGCCGCTCCGTCAGAGCGCGGATGTGCTCCAGCAACAGGGCCGCCGGGATCAGACCCGCGCGCACCGCGTCGCCAAGGTGCCGGATGGCGCGATTGAGCACGCCATACTCCCTGGGCAGCGGTCCGCCCTTCGAAAGAAAGTCCTCCAGCAACTCATCAAAGGGACCGAGCAGGGAGTTCGCCGCACGATTCGGACCTGACAGAAGAGCAGGAAGATGGGCGACGGGTGGCGGCATGGCAGATTGTTCTAAAATATCCTGGATAAATGATATTTAACAGACACTTTTTATTAAAATATCCTGATCAATGCGGCTTGGCAATTTCGAAAACATCCGGAGCGGGATCAATCCACCGCGCAACAACCCCAAACCTGCCCTCTTCCCATCCCCGCAAACTCATGTCCAAACCCGCGCTCCAGCCGTAACACCCAGGCTATCCGATTCCATGAATCCCATCCCCGACGCCCCAGCCTATCCCCTGCCGGACACCCTCCCGGTCATGGTGCTGGCGGATTGCCATCTCATGCCCTGCTGCCTGCTGCCGCTGTTCATCTTCGAGGAGCGCTATCGCAAAATGCTGGCGCATGCCCTGGCCTGTCACCGCATGTTTTGCATCGGCACCCGGCTTGGCGCGGACGGGGACGACCTGGAGATATTCCCCTTCAGCACCGCCGGCTTGATCAGCGTGTGCAAAACGCAGCCGGACGGCACATCGCATGTCATTCTTCAGGGCCTGCGCCGCATCCGGCTGGTCTCGTGGGAACAGGAGAAGCCCTTCATCGTCGCGCGTGTCGAGCCGGTCACGCCCTCTGTCAGCGAATGCGTGGAGAAGATCCAGTCGCTCAAGCAGCAGGCTCTTGATCTGCTGCCAGACATTCCCGGAAATCCCGGGGAAAACATCCGCCAGCTCAAGGCCAGGCTGGGCGGAACCGCCTGCGCGGACTCCGCCTGCGACATCCTGGCCTATCACTTTGTGCGCAGAGGCGAGTGCATGCGCGCTCTCCTGGCCGAGACCGTGGTGGAAAAACGCTGGCGAATTCTGATCCGCGAACTCCAGCAGATGCGCGCCGCCTGAACCCTCCCCGTCATGCCTCACCCCGCCCCGCCGGACGATCCGCTGAAGAAAGCCTTCCTCGGCTTTCTTGAATCCGAACGGCGCTGCTCGCCGCGCACGCTGGAGAACTACCGCCACGCCCTTGCGGAATTCCGCCACCGCCAAAGCGGCTTCACCGCCTGGCTCACACTCACCGCGGAGGATTTTCGCGGGTATCTTTTCGATCAGATGAAGCGAGGCCTGGGACGCGCCACCATCCGGCTGCACTTCGCCGCGCTGCGCTCCTTTTATAAGTGGCTGACGCACCGCCAGGGGCTGGAGCGCAATCCCCTGCTCGATGTCCAGCTTCCCAAGCAGGAGAAAAAACTGCCCGTCGTGCTCACCGTTCCGCAGATCACGGCAATGCTCGAACTCCCGCTCAAACTCGAAAAAGACAGGCAGGCGCCAGCCTGGGCGCCTGAGCGCGACGCCGCCGTGCTCGAACTCTTCTACAGCACCGGCATGAGGCTGGCCGAACTCTCCGCGCTCAACGTCGCCGACCTCGACGCCTACAGCGACACCGTGCGCGTCACCGGCAAAGGCTCCAAGCAGCGCCTGCTGCCCGTGGGCGCGCCCGCCATGGAAGCCGTCCAGCGTTACCGGCAGAAGGCGGCCGTGCATGACGGGCCGCTTTTTCTCAGCAAACTGCGCCGCCGCATCACCACCCAGGCAGTCGCCGACATCGTGGACAAGTATTGGAGAAAGTCCGGCCTGCCCGTCCACGTCACCCCACACAAGCTGCGCCACAGCTTCGCCACCCACCTGCTCGACAACGGAGCCGACCTGCGCAGCGTGCAGGAGCTGCTCGGCCATGCCAGCCTCAGCACCACGCAGATCTACACCCACGTCTCCACCCAGCGCATGAAGGAGGTCTATGAGGCCGCGCATCCCAGGGCTTGATCCGGCGGTAATTCGATCTTGATTGCCCTTCTGATGATCCCTCGCCTGTTTCTGCTCCTGCTGCTCCTTCCCGTGGGGGGCGTTGCTGAAACCGTCCGCCTGCTCACGATCGGCAACAGTTTTTCGCGCAATGCCACCAATCACCTGGGCGGCCTCGCCAAGGCCGGAGGTCATGAGTTGATCCACGAATCCATCGTCATTGGCGGAGCCTCCCTGGAACTGCATTCTGAAAAGGCCCTTCTTCACGAAAAGGATCCGGCGAACAAAGACGGCCTCTACACGAGCGGACGCAGCCTCGCGCAGCATCTGCGGCAGGAGCGCTGGGACTTTGTCTCCATTCAGCAGGCCAGCATCAAAAGTCATGACTTCGCCACCTATGAGCCGCATGGCTCCCGGCTCGCCGCCCTGATCCGCAGCCATGCGCCCGGCGCGCGCATCCTCGTGCATCAGACCTGGGCTTACCGGGTGGATGACCCGCGTTTCACCAAGCCCTCGAACACAGATGGAGAGCCCGCCACCCAGGAGCAGATGTACCGCGGCCTCACCGCGGCCTACGACCAGCTCGCCAGCCTCATCGGCGCGCGAGTCATACCGGTTGGTGACGCCTTTTTTGCCGCCGACACCGACCCTCAATGGGGCTACAAACCCGGCTCCGTCCCTTTTGATCCAAAGACAGCCCGGCGCCCCGCCCTGCCGGATCAGACACACTCCCTGCATGTGGGCTGGCGCTGGGCCAAAGCGCGCAACAGCGTCAAAATCACCCTCGGCATGGACGGACACCACGCCAACCTGGCGGGTGAATATCTCGGAGCCTGTGTCTGGTACGAGGTGCTCTTTGGCGACACTCCGCCTGGCAGCACCCACCTGCCCAAAGGACTCGATGCCGCCCACGCGCGCTTTCTCCAGGAGACCGCCCACCACGCCGTGCAGGCCCGGCTCACGAGCGGCCAATGAGCCGGCCCGCATCCGCGCGATCAGTGGATGCCGCTCCCTGACGAAGTGGCAAATCACCTGCATGCACGGGTGAGCGACGCGCATTTTTTGCATTCTGCCAGACGGATTCATGGCGGAAACCATGCCTCGGAAAAAATGCGGCCATATCCGACCAAAGTCGGATTCCCGCTTTTTCGAAACGGGTCAAAGATGCGCGCGGAACCAGAACACACACCCGACATGAATACATCCGCACCAGCCAACATCCTCCGCCGCAGCCTTCCATGCGTGCTCATCGGCATCCTCATGCTTTGCCTGCCGCGGCAGGCCGGAGCGCAGGTGCCGCCTTACCTCCTCCGTCATTCCATCCCCGCCCCGCTGGACTCGCAGTATGGAGGTTATTTGGGCTTCAGTTGCGCCCTGAGCGGAAACCTGGCCGCCTTGGGCGCACCGAACGACGACACGGGCGCGCAGGACGCGGGGGTGGTAAAAATCTTCGACACGACCAATGGCGATCTGGTGCATGTGCTGAGCAACCCGACTCCGGCATCTGGTGAAACCTATGGCTCCTCCCTCGCCATGGCAGAGGGAAGGCTGATCGTCGGCGCTCCCGGTGACTCCACAGGCGCGAGCGGGGCGGGCATCGTCTATGTTTATGATTTGGGCGGGGCCACTCCGACTACGCCCGTGCTGACGATCCCCAACCCCGCCCCGGCAAATTTTGATAATTTCGGCAGCGCTCTTGCGCTCTCTGGAGACCGGCTGGTCGTCGCCGCGCACATGGATGACGCTGGAGCGACGGACGCGGGCAGTGTCTATGTTTTTGATCTCGGCGGTGCCACTCCTGCGACGCCGAGCTTTACACTGAGCAATCCAAATCCCGCAGCCTCCGATCAGTTTGGCAGATCAGTGGCTGTGGACGGGGATCATGTCGTGGTAGGCGTCTGGTTGGCCGACGAAGGCGCGACCAACGCGGGCAGGGCTTATGTGTATGATCTGGGCGGCATGACTCCCGGCACACCGGTGCTCAGCTTGAGCAACCCCGCGCCTACGGTGGATGCCTATTTTGGCAGATCGGTTGGCATCTCCGGGCAGTTCGTCGCCGTAGGGGCGCACAATGACAGAACAGGGCCTCAAGGCACTGGCAGCGTGCATGTTTATAATCTGGGGTCCGGAACTCCGGAAACGCCTGTTCACGCGGTTTTCAATCCTGGTCCGGGAAGCAATGAAGCTTTCGGCGTGTCACTGGCGCTGCTTGGAAAGCGGCTGCTAGTGGGGGATTTCGTCGAAAACACTGGGGCCAGCGCCTCCGGGACCGCTTACCTCTATGAACTGGCCAGCGGAACTCCCACAGTGCCTGCATTCACCTTCAACAACCCAACCCCTCAAGTGCAGGACCGCTTTTCATATGGAATAGCACTGGCGGATGACCGGGTGCTGATCGGCGCTTACTTTGACGACAAAGGCGGCATTGATGCCGGCAGCGCCTATCTTTACAACCTCCTGTCTGGAACACCCACTCAACCAGTACGCGAGTTCAATGATCCAGGCTTTGAAGTCCAGGCTCAGTTCGGCCAGGCGGTGGCGGTTTCAGGCAACCTCATGGCGGTGGGCACTGGCGAGAAAGACTTGAACATTGACGGCGCCGGCCAGGTGAGAATCTTTGACACGAGCAGCCCGACTCCAAATGTGCCGGTGCTGACGATTCCCTCTCCGCAGCCCGCCTTGCGCGGCAGGTTCGGCGTCGCGGTGGCTCTGGATGGCACCCGGCTCGTGGTCGGTGCCAGGGATATGAATGGCAGCATCGTCTTTGCAGGCGCAGTCTATGTTTATGATCTGGGCAGCGCCACCCCCGGCACACCTGTGCAGGTCATCCCCAATCCTGTTCCGTCCTCCTCAAGCAATAGGTTTGGGAGATCCGTGGCTCTCTCCGGCACGCATGTGGTGGTGGGCGCACCGGAGGAGGATACTTTGGCCGCCAACGCCGGCAGTGCTTATGTCTTTGACCTTTCCAGCGGCACTCCCGGCGTGCCAGTGCTGACACTTGATCATCCCACTGCTGGAGATTTGTTTGGCTTTTCGGTGGGCATCTCCGGCACCCGGATCATCGTGGGAGCCTATCAGAATGACACTGGCGCCGCCAACGCCGGCAGCGCCTATGTCTATGATCTGGCCAGCGGCACTCCCGCCGCGCCCGTGGCAGTGCTCAACAATCCATCTCCAGCGAACAGTGATGTTTTCGGCTACGCCGTCGCCATCGAAGGCGGACGCGCCGTGGTGGGCGCGTATGGCGATGACACCGGCGCTCAAAACGCAGGATCCGTGTATGTTTATGACCTCGATGGAGCGACCCCCACGGTGCCTCTGAACGTGATCAACAGCCCCGCCGCCATCTCCAGCGAGGAGTTTGGCAGGGCCCTGGCGATTTCCGGGGGCAGGCTTGTCGTGGGAGCGCTGGGCAACGACACCGGCGCAAACAACACGGGCATCGCGTATGTTTACCATCTTGCAGGCGCCAGCCCGACCGTGCCGGAAGACACTCTGGAAAATCCAGCTCCCGGTGTCAGCGACAACTATGGCTTCGCCGTGGCCATCCATCAGCAACGCGTCGTCGTTGGAGCGCCCTTATCCGACCTCAGTGGGGTGAATCAGGGGGCGGTGCATGTCTTCAGCCCTCCGAGCACGGACGCCAGCCTTGCGAATCTGGAGGTCAGCCAGGGCACGCTCATGCCCGGCTTTGCCTCCGGCACGACGGCTTACACCCTGTCCCTTCCGCCGGGAACCAGTTCGATGACTTTGACACCGACGGCGGCCGATGCCGGCGCGGTCATCACCGTCAATGGCAGCGCCGTGGTCTCCGGACAGGCAAGCGGCAGCCTGCCTTTGATCTTCGGCGACAATCTCATCTCCATCGTCGTGACCGCGGAAGACGGAACGACCCAGCGGACCCACACACTGACTGTAACCGCTCCAGGCTTCAGCACACTGGCCTTCGCCAGCAAGGTGATCCCCGTGGCCAGCAATGCGGCGGGCAGCATGGCGGAAGTGATGATTCAGCGCACCGGAAATCTGGACGGCATGGCAAGCTGCACGCTCAGCAGCGCGGATGGCAGCGCCACGGCTCCGGCGCACTACACCGCCCAGAGCAGCCTCCAGGTGGATTTTGGCGACGGCCAGGATACAAAGCAGGTGCAGATACCCATCGCGGCCGATGCGGCAGCCACCGTGGCACGGGCATTTACCATCACACTGGCGGATGCCAGCACTGGTGTGGCGCTCGGCCAGCCTGCCACCGCCACCGTGGTCATCCTGCCTCCCGCAGCCTTCACGGAAAAGGTAAAGCCTGTGGTGAAATTCACAGCTCCTGCCAATAACGCCGTCGTGGTTGACACAGTGCCTGTGACAGTGAGCGGCATGGCCACGGACAACATCGGCATCCACAAAGTGCAGGTCTCGCTGAACAACGGCCCCTTTGTGGACGCCAACGTGGCCAGCCCTGGCGGCACCAGCACGGAATGGAATTTGAATGTGACACCCGCGCCGGGCAAAAACACCCTCAAAGTCCGCTCCGTGGACTTCAAAGGCAACCTCTCCAGCGTCATCAGCCTCGGCTTCACGCATCTGCGCACGCTGACCGTGGCGATAAATGGACCGGCGGGATCAGGCACGGTCAGCACCGGCTTCATGCCGTCATCGAAGCGCATCGCTGGGAAAAGCTACAGCATCACGGCCACTCCAAAACCCGGTTTCGTGTTTGATGGCTGGACGGCCAGCGACACCGCCGGCACCGGCATCACCGTCGCAAGCGCGGAACTGCCAAAGCTCGCTTTCATCATGCAGCCCGGCCTCAGCCTTACGGCAAAGTTCATCGTCAATCCATTCAATGCGCAACTTACAGGCACCTACCGCGGCCTGGTGAGGCCGGACATGCAGACGGACGAAAACCATTCAACCGCCGGCCTGGTTCATAATGTCGTGGTCACCAGCAAAGGCGCCTTTTCAGGCAGCCTCCTCATGGACGGAGCCAAGATCAAGCTGGCTGGATTTTTTGACAACACGGGTGATGCCCGCTTCGGCCCCGCGCGCTCGAAGACGCTGGTGGTGACCCGCAAAAACAAGCCCGTGATGCAGATCAGCCTCCATCTCGACATGACAGGCTTCACACACCGCATCACAGGGGGTGTGGATCAGCTCGACCAAAGTGTTCTTGTGGCCCATTCGGACATCACCGCCGACCGTGCCGCCTTTGGCAAGCTGACCGAGGCTCCAGCGGCTCTGGCATCCAAAAACGGCAAGTCCTACACACTCGTTTTCGCCGCCAAAACCCAGACGCCCGCCATGCCGCTGAACCTTTATCCGCAAGGGCACGGCCATGCCTCTGTCATCATCAAATCCACCGGTTCGGTGACTCTTTCAGGCAAGCTTGCGGACGGCACCATCTTCACCTCGGCCACCACCTTGTCGAAGCATTTGCAGTTCCCCGCGTTTGCCCAGCTCTATAAAATGCAGGGCTGCTTCGGCGGTGAGATCACTGTCGCCGACGCAGGCCAGAACGCGGACGATCTCACCGGTGTCATGTTCTGGTTCCGCCCGCAGGTCAACGGCTCGCAGTGGTACCAGGCCGGATGGCCGGATGGCATCGGAACGGACGCGCTCGGCAACCGCTACACAGTGCCCTCAGGCAGCAGCGTCTTTCCGGGCCTGCAAAATCTTCCCGCGAACGCAGACCTCAGCCTCTCAGGCGGACTGCTCGCGCCATCCATTCTCCAGGACATGCTGATCACCCCGGCCAACAAGGTCTCTCCTGTGCCAGCGGCCGCACTGCCCACCGCGGTCATCACCGCGAAGACTGGCGGCATAGCCGGTAAATTCCGCCACAGTCTCGGGGCCAGCACCGCCTATCAGGGAGTGATTCTGCAAAAAGGCACCCGGACTGGCGCGCATGGCTGGTTCCTCTCGCCAAAACCCGCCAAGCCAGACTTCCTGGGCGAAAGCGGCGCCATGCGGATGACGGCGAAGTGATCAGCCAATCAACCACACAAGCAAAACGCTCTGACATGCCATGCCAGGGCAAACCCGGCGCGCGGGGAGGAAAGACGCCTCGCCGCGCGCCCGTTTGCCTCCGGGAATGCCCCGCCTCTTTTTCATCATCACCGTTCTGCTCTGGACCGGCCGCGCCTCTCTTCCCGGTGCGGTCGAAGATCCGTCGGAGTTTTTTGAAAAGCGGGTCCGCCCCCTGCTGCTGGAGCACTGCACCGAATGCCACGGCGCTGACAAACAAAAAGGCAGCCTCAGGCTCGACCACAAGGCGGGCTGGGAACGCGGGGGCGACTCCGGCCCCGCGCTCGCGCCGGGGAACCTGGACGGGAGCCTGCTCTGGCGCGCGGTCGGCTACGAGGATCGCGACCTGAAAATGCCGCCCAAAAAGCGCCTGCCCGAAAGTGCCCTGGCCGACCTGAAGGCATGGATCACCAGCGGCGCGCATGACCCGCGCGACGCGCCCCCGGAGGCAGGCGGCGGCAAGTCTGGTCCGAAGGCCGACGGCAGCTTCTGGTCGTTCCAGCTCCCCAAACTCCACGCGCCGCCAACCGTCCAAAAAAACGACTGGCCCGCGCGTCCGTTGGATCACTTCATCCTCGCCAGGCTGGAGCAGAACCAAATGACGCCCGCGCCAGACGCGGACGCGCGCACGCTGGCGCGCAGGCTGCACTTTGACCTCACCGGACTGCCCCCCTCGCATGAGGAGGTGGAGAGCCTCGCGCAAGGCAAGGTCGGCTATGAGGAAAGAGTGGACGCCTTGCTGGCCTCCCCCGCCTTTGCCGAGCGCTGGACTTCCCATTTCATGGACATGACGCGCTTTGCCGAATCCTCCGGCGGCGGGCGCTCCCTGCCGTTCAAGGATGCGTGGCGCTTCCGCGACTATCTTCTGGAAAGCCTGCGCGACGGCGTTCCCGTGGACCGCATGATCCAGGAGATGACCGCCGGTGATCTGCTGCCGTTTGAAAACGCCGCCCAGCGCCGGCGCCAGATCACCGCCACCGGCTTCCTAGCTCTCGGCCCCACCAATTATGAGGAGCAGGACAAGCAGCTCCTGCGCATGGACATCGTGGACGAGCAGCTCGACACCATCGGCAAATCCTTCCTGGGCATGACCATCGGCTGCGCGCGCTGCCATGACCACAAGTTCGACCCCGTCTCGACGCGCGACTACTACGCGCTGGCCGGCATCATGCGCAGCACCCAGACCCTCAAGAACTACACCGACAACGTCGCCCACTGGATTGACACTCCCCTGCCCTACGAGGGCGAACTGGAGGAGCAAATGCGCGCCAAGGAGGAAAAGCTCGCCGAGCTGAACAAGCAGCTCGCCAGCCTCAAGGACGAACTGCGCGACATCGGCGGCGCGAACCTGCGCAAAAAAAACAGCATCGCCGTCACCGACCTGCCCGGCATCGTCATTGACGACAGCGCCGCCCAGAGGGTCGGCAACTGGAAGGCGTCCATGCTGGTGAAACCCTTCATCGGCGAAGGCTATGTCCATGACAAAACGGGCGACACCGGCGAGCGCACCATTTCATTTTCCCCGAAAATCCCCGTCACCGGCCGCTACGAGGTGCGCGTGGCCTACATCGGCGGCCCGGACCGCGCTGAAAAAGTGCGCGCGGATGTGCTCCACGCCGACGGCGAGGAGACGGCAAGCTATTCCACCCGCACGGCGAGCATGGAGGGGCTGCAATTCGCCACCCTCGGCACCTGGCGCTTCGAGGCGGACGGACAGGGCTTTGTTCTCATCACCAACGCGGGAGCCGACGGCGTGGTGACGGTGGACGCGGTGCAGTTCCTGCCGGCGGACGCGGACATGCCGGCCATGCCCGCGCTGACGGCTGCCAGCGACATGGAAAAGGAGGTCAAAGCGCGCATGACCCGGGTGCAAAGGGAGATCAAGGAGATTGAAAAGGAAGGCCCCACTCGCGCGGAAGCCATGTCCGTGACCGAGCCGGACCAGCCGGAGGACTGCCGCGTCCACATCCGGGGCAACATCCGCAACCTCGGCGCGCCCGTGCCGCGCGGCTTCATCCAGGCCGCGCTCAAAGGCCCCGTGCCCGCCATCCCGCAGGATCAAAGCGGGCGTCTCCAGCTCGCCCAATGGATCACCAGCCGGGAGCAGCCGCTCACCGCGCGCGTCTTCGTCAACCGCGTCTGGCAGTGGATCTTCGGAGCCGGCATTGTGCGCAGCAGCGACAATTTCGGCGTCACCGGCGAGCTTCCCTCCCACCCGGAGTTGCTCGACACGCTCGCCATCCGCTTCATGGAGGACGGCTGGAATTTGAAGCGCCTCGTCAAAGACATGGTCATGAGCCGCGCTTACCGCATGGACAGCCAGGCCGCCACTCCCGCCGCAGACCCGGACAACCGCCTGCTCTCACGCATGAACCGCAAGCGACTCGACGCCGAATGCATCCGCGACGCCATGCTCGCCGCCTCTGGCACGCTCGATGACCGCTGGGGCGGCCCGAACGTCGCGGACGCCAAAGCTGTGGACTCCAATGACACCGGCGTGCAAAACCTGGAGTACAACTATCCTTTCAGCGACCACCGCCGCAGCGTCTATGCCGCCGCCTTCCGCAACGTGCGCCACCCGCTCTTTGAAGTCTTCGACTTTGCCGACATCAATCAGCCCATCGCCAGACGCGAAACCGGCACCATTGCTCCCCAGGCTCTTTATTTGATGAACCATCCGCAGGTCATCGAACTCGCGCGTTCCGCAGCGGACCAGGTATGGAAAAGCCAGCCACCGGAGCATGGCCTCCGCCTAGCCTGGCGGCGCTCCCTGAGCCTTGATCCCGACAACGACGAGTTGCGCCTCGCCGCCGACTACCTGGATGCCTCCATCTCCGGCAACGCCACCGGGGACGAGCAGCGCGATGCCTGGGCGCGCCTCATCCAGACACTCTGGGCCACGCCGGAGTTCCGTTTTCTCCGCTAATCCCCATGCAAGCCGCCCCCACACTCTTCGACCTCACCGGTCAGCGCGTCTGGGTCATCGGCGGTGCCGGCTGGCTCGGTCAGGCCACGGTGCTCACCCTTGCGGAAATGGGCGCCAGCGTGCTCTGCGCCGACCTGCCCGGTCGCAGCGCCGCCTTCCTGGAAAAATCCTCCTTCGCGGGCGACATCACCACCGCCGACCTCGACGCGCACGACACCGACGCCATTCCGCGCTTTGTCGAAAGCCACCTCGCCAGCCATGGCACGCCCGTGGGCCTCGTCAACCTCACCTACGCCTCCACCGCCAAGCGCCTCGCCGACCTCACCGCCGCCGAGTTCGACCAGGTCAACCACGGCAACCTCACCAGCACCTTCATCCTCACCCGCGCCGTCGCCGAGCGCATGGCCGCCGCCGGACTGGGCAGCATCGTGCTCTTCTCCAGCATGTATGGCAGCGTGGCGCCGGACGAGCGCATCTACGCCGGCGCGATGAACCCCAACCCTGTCGAATACGGTGTCAACAAAGCCGGCATCCGCCAGATGGCGCGCTACCTCGCCATGCACTACGGCCCTCACGGCGTGCGCTGCAACTCCGTCTCCCCCGGCCCTTTTCCTAACCCCTCCATTCAGAGCGCCCAGCCGGCTTTCATGCGCAGGCTCGTGGAAAAAGTACCTCTTGGCCGTGTTGGAGTGCCGGTGGAGATCGCCGGCGCGGTGGCCTTTCTTCTCAGTGACGCCGCCAGCTTCATCACTGGCATAGACCTGCCCGTGGACGGCGGCTGGACGGCCTGGTGATCTCCGTGCGCCGGGTTGCTGTTTGCGGTTAGACTGGAGCTCGAAGCCTTGTAAAATCAAGACTTCGCCGACTTTGTGAAAAATTTCACAAATACCTCTTGCCTCTCCCAAGGCTCCGGCTAAATCACCTTCCCTGTCCGGCTCCGTCCGTGAAACTCATGCTGACAACCACTCCCGATTCCGTCTCCACGCTCCCGCTCCTCGCCAGCGGCGTCCACAGTTACGCTTCGGAGTTGTTCGGCGCCGGTTTTCTCAGTTTCTTCACCAACTCGGTCTTCACCGCCCTGGTCGTCATCGGTTTGCTGCTCTGGTTCTCCCGCAAGGCCACCAGCAACATGTCCCTGGTGCCGCACAAGGCGCAGAACTTCTTCGAACTCATCGTCGAGTTTCTTTTCAACCAGGTCGAGGCCGTTGTCGGCAAAGAGATGGCTCCGAAGGCATTCCCCCTTCTAGCCACCCTCTTCATCTTCATCCTGGTCACAAACTGGCTGGGGCTTTTCCCCGGCGTCGGCACCATCGGCTGGGGGCCTGGCACCGGGCCGCTCTCAGTCAAAGAGGTCACCGAACCGCTGTTCCGTCCCGCGACGGCGGACCTGAACATGACGCTTGCCATGGCGCTCATCTTCTTCGCGTTCTGGATCTACTGGACCATCTCGGAAGTGGGAGTCTGGGGTTTCCTCGTTCACACCTTCGGCCCGAAGGGCGGCCTCAGGGGCCTCATGGGCATGGTCATGATCGTCATCTTCTTCTGTGTCGGTTTGATCGAGCTTTTCTCAATCCTGCTGCGCAATGTCACCCTGCCCATGCGACTCTACGGCAACATCTTCGCCGGTGAAAGCGTGCTGCACACCATCGGCGGCATCCTAGACGGGAAAGGCGCCGTTGTGAGTTTCCTTGGCAGTGTCTTCCTGCCCATGCCCTTCTATTTCATGGAGCTTCTCGTCGGCCTGCTCCAGGCCATGGTGTTCACCCTCCTCTGCGCGGTTTACATCAGTCTTTCCACCGCGCACGACGACAGCCACGGCGAGGAGCACCACTGATCCGAATTTGCCTCCGGGACCATGCCTCGAGCGTGGACGGGGGTGAGCAAACAACAAACCAAGAACACACACACTATGATCACTGAAATTGTCTCCATGAGCGCGGAAGTCGCCTCCGCCTCCGGCGGCGTCACCGGCAACATCGTCGGCGGTCTCGCCGGTCTCGGCGCCGCCCTCGGCGTGGGCATGATCGGCTCGAAGGCCGCTGAGGCCGTCGGTCGCAACCCCGGCGCTTTCGGCAACATCCTTACCATCAGCATCATCGGCATGGCCCTTGCCGAAGGTCTCGGTATCATCGCCTTCTTCGCCGTCAAATAACGCGCGGCGAACGCCACGATTCCGGCACCGGGCCGCCTCGCGCGGCCCGGTGCCCCCTTCAAAAATCAGTCACCCACTCACTCAGCCTCACAAACTCATGCTGGAAGAAATCTCCGCCCAATTCGGCCTGTCCTGGGGCAAGTTCATCGCCCAGGCGCTGATCTTCCTCATCGTTTACAACATTCTCAAGAAGTTCGCCTTCGGCCCCATTCTGGCCATGCTGGAGCAGCGCCGTCAGCGCATCGCCGACGGGGAGGCCAAGCTTGAAAAAATCGCCAAAGACCTCGCCGAGGCTGAGAAGAACGCCCAGGCCATCATAGACAAGGCAAACGCCGACGCGGACCGTCAGATCAAGGAAGCCGGAGAAAACGCCCGAGCACTCGCCGAGAAACGCCAGCAGGACGCCGTTCACGAGGCGGGCCAGATCATCGCCAAAGCCCGCGAGGCCGCGCAGCTTGAGCACGAGCAGCTCATGTCCCAGCTCAAGCGTGAATTCGGACGCATGGTCTCCGAGGCCACGTCCCGCGTCACCGGCAAGGTCCTCAACACCGACGACCAGGCCCGCATCAATCAGGAAACCACCGCCCAAGTTTCGCTGTAACCCCCCATCTTCCCCCGATTAACCGACCATGAAAATCAGCAAGGAAGCACGCCGCACCTCCCGCCAGCTTTTCCGCGCCTGCATGGTTGACGGAAAGCTCGACGAATCCCGCGTGCGCCTCGTGGTCAGCCAAGTCGCCGCTTCCAAGCCCCGCGGGTACATCGCCATTCTCGACTCATTCCAGGGCATGGTGAAGACCGAACTGGAAAACCAGCGCGCACTAGTCGAAAGCGCAACCCCACTGACACCCGACCTCCAGGCCGGCCTGAAAACAAGCCTTTGCCAAAAATACAGGCGCGACCTCGCCCTTGAGTTCCAGGTCAGACCCGAACTCCTCGGCGGCATCCGCGTCAAGGTCGGCTCCGATGTCTGGGACGGCTCCGTCAAAGCCCGCCTCGAAGCCCTCAAAGCCAGCCTGTCCTGAATCCTTCCCTGTCCATCCCGTCCTAGCGGCCCCACCCCCTCCCCAAACAAGCAGCACCCATGAGCAACATCCTCCAGGAGATTGAATCCCAAATCGCCGGCCTCAAAACGGCGGTCACCAAATCCAACGTCGGCGTCGTCCGCGAGATCGGTGACGGCGCCGCCAAGATCGAAGGCTTGAGCGATGTCATGCTCAACGAAATGATCGAGTTCCCCGGCGGTCTTTACGGCCTGGCCCTCAACCTTGAGGAAGCCGAGGTCGGCTGCGTGCTTCTCGGCTCCGGCGAGCACATCAAGGCAGGCGACGAAGTCCGCACCACGGGCCGCCTGCTCTCCGTCCCCGTCGGCAAGGGCCTGCTGGGCCGCGTCGTCAACACCCTTGGAGAGGCTCTTGACGGCAAGGGTGAGATCAAAGGTGATGCGCAATACCCGGTCGAAAAAATCGCACCCGGCATCATCACCCGCAAATCCGTCTCCGTTCCCGTCCAGACCGGCATCATGCCCATTGACGCCATGATCCCCATCGGACGCGGCCAGCGCGAATTGATCATCGGAGACCGCTCCACCGGCAAGACCACCATCGCCGTGGACACCATCATTTCCCAGGCCAAGCAAAACAAAGCCGCCGAGCAGGGCAAGCTCCAGGGGCACAAACCCCTCTACTGCATCTACGTCGCCATCGGCCAGAAGCAGTCAAACGTCGCCCGTGTCGTCAAGACCCTCGAAGACGCTGGTGCCATGGAGTACACCGTCATCGTCAATGCTTCCGCCTCCGACAGTGCGGTGAACCAATACCTGGCCCCCTACACCGGTTGCGCCATCGGCGAGTGGTTCATGGACCAGGGCATGGACGCGCTCATCGTCTTCGACGACCTTTCCAAGCAAGCCGTCGCTTACCGCCAGGTTTCCCTCGTGCTCAAGCGCCCGTCCGGTCGCGAAGCCTATCCGGGTGACGTGTTCTACCTCCACAGCCGCCTTCTTGAGCGTTCAGCCCGCGTGAATGAAAACTACGGCGGCGGCTCCCTGACCGCCCTGCCGATCATCGAGACCCAGGCCGGCGACGTGTCCGCCTACATCCCGACCAACGTGATCTCCATCACCGACGGTCAGATTTTCCTCGAAACCGATCTCTTCTACCAGGGCATCCGCCCCGCCATCTCCGTCGGTCTTTCCGTCTCCCGCGTGGGTTCCGCCGCGCAGACCAAAGCCATCAAGAAAGTCTCCGGCACCACCAAGCTGGACCTCGCCCAGTTCCGCGAACTCGCCGCCTTCGCCCAGTTCGGCTCCGACCTCGACGCCGCCACCAAGGCCAAGCTCGACCGCGGCGCGCGCATTGTGGAACTCTTCAAGCAGCAGCAATACCAGCCCAAGAGCCTGCCCGTCATGGTCATCAGCCTCTACGCCATGCAGAAAGGTTACTTCGATGACGTGGCCGTGGACCGCATCAAGGAATGCCAGGGCAAGCTCGAGGAATACCTCGACACCCGCAAAGCCCCCCTGCTCGAAAAACTCGCCAACGAAAAGGCCCTCGACAACGTGGAAGCCGACATCAAATCCGCCCTCGACGACTTCAAAGCCTCCTGGAAGTGAGGGCGCGGCCATTTCAAATCTGAAATTTCAAATTTCAAATCATGCCTAGCACCCGCGACATCCGCCGCCGAATCAAATCGGTCAAGAACACGGCCCAGATCACCAAGGCCATGCAGCTCGTCGCGGCTGCGAAGATGAAAAAAGCCCAGGATCAGGCCGCCAACGGCCGCGCCTACGCCGAGTTGATGAACAAAATCCTCGTGGCGCTCAAGGAGAGCGCCGAGGAGGGAGTCCACCCCTATTTCTCCGAAGGCAAAGGCTCCAAAACCCTCGTCCTCGTCATGGCCACGGACAAGGGCTTGTGCGGCGCGCTGAACACCAACCTTCTCAAAAAACTCATCAACACCAGGATTGAGGGCGAGGTGGAGTTTGTGACCATCGGGCGCAAAGCCTCCCAGGGCCTGTCCCGCCTGCGCAAGACGCTCATCGCCGACTTCCCTGTCAAGGACCCCGCCAAATTTGCTGAAGTCCGTGTCGTCGGCAAATTCATCCAGGAGAAGTTCCTTAGCGGCGAGTACAAGACTGTGCTCGTGGCTTTTAACAACTTCATCAACACCGTCACCCAGGTGCCCTCCATCGAGCAGATCCTGCCGGTGAATCCCGTGACTCTTGGTGGCAAGCGCGGCTTTGACGAAACCCCCGGCGAGATCAACGCCGCTGAACTCCCTCAATACACCTTCGAACCCGGAGCCTCCGTCGTTTTCGAAACCGTGCTGCCGCAATACGTCAACGGCACGCTTTACCAGATGCTGCTGGAAGCCCGCGCCTCCGAGCACAGCAGCCGCATGGTGGCCATGAAAAACGCCACCGACAACGCCAAGCAGATGCTCAAGGACCTCAGCCTCGAATACAACAAGCTGCGCCAGGCCGCCATCACCAACGAACTCCTCGAAATCACCACCGCCAAGATGGCTCTCGAGTAATCCCGCGCCTCAAACTTCACCTTTCCAATCACCTCTATGAGCAACATCGGCAAAATCGTTCAAGTCATCGGTCCCGTGGTGGACGTGGATTTCTCCGCCAGCGGCAAGCTGCCCGAAATCTACAACTCGCTGGAGATCACCTATGATCTCGGCGGCAAAAACTCCCGCCTCGTCTGCGAGGTGCAGCAGCACCTCGGCGACGGCTGGGTGCGTTCCGTGGCCATGTCCTCCACCGAGGGTTTGAAACGCGGCATGTCCGTCACCGACACCGGCGCACCCATCACCGTGCCCGTCGGTGAGGAAGTCCTGGGCCGAATCTTCAACGTCACCGGTGACGCCATTGACGACCAGCCCTCCCCCAAGACCGAAAAGCGCTACCCCATCCACCGCCCAGCTCCCGCGCTCGTGGACCAGGATCCCTCCGCGCAGATTCTTGAGACCGGCATCAAGGTCATTGACCTCATCTGCCCCTTCACCAAGGGCGGCAAGGTCGGCGCCTTCGGTGGGGCCGGTGTCGGCAAGACCGTCGTCATCATGGAGCTCATCAACAACATCGCCAAAGGCCACGGCGGTTACTCCGTCTTCGCCGGCGTGGGCGAGCGCACGCGCGAGGGCAACGACCTTTACCATGAGATGATCGAGTCCGACGTCATCAAGGTGAAAAAGAACGGGCACGACATTGAGCGCAACGCGCAGGGTGGTTACATCTGCGAACCCGGCTCCAAAGTGGCCCTTGTTTACGGCCAGATGAACGAGCCTCCCGGCGCCCGTCTGCGCGTCGCCCTTTCGGCGCTCTCGATGGCCGAGTACTTCCGAGACGAAAAGAACCAGGACGTGCTTCTCTTCGTGGACAACGTCTTCCGTTTCTCCCAGGCCGGTTCCGAGGTATCCGCCCTTCTGGGCCGCACGCCCTCCGCCGTGGGTTACCAGCCCACCCTGGCCGCCGAAATGGGCGCCATGCAGGAGCGCATCACCTCCACGAAAAGCGGTTCCATCACCTCCTTCCAGGCCGTTTATGTGCCGGCGGACGACCTTACCGACCCCGCCCCGGCCAACACCTTCGCCCACCTTGACTCCACCGTCGTGCTGGAGCGCTCGCTCGCCGAGCTGGGCATTTACCCCGCTGTGGACCCGCTCGCCTCCGTCTCGAAGGCGCTGGCCCCGGAAATCGTCGGTGAGGAGCACTATCGCGTCGCCCGCGGCGTGCAGCGCGTGCTTCAGCGTTACAAGGACCTGCAGGACATCATTGCCATTCTCGGCATGGACGAGCTCTCCGATGACGACAAGCTCACCGTCTTCCGCGCCCGCAAGCTCCAACGCTTCCTCAGCCAGCCCTTCCATGTGGCCGAAATCTTCACCGGCACCCCCGGCCAGTACGTCTCCGTCAAAGACACCGTCAAAGGTTTCGCCGAAATCCTCGACGGCAAGCATGACGACGTGCCGGAGGCCAACTTCTACATGAAGGGCGGCATTGACACCGTGCCCAAGTCCTGATCACCGTTCCTGGTTCATCGTTGTGAGTTGCTGGTTCCTCCCTCATACGAAAGCACTTTCAACCTGCGGCCAGGAACAAAGAACCGCCAACTTCCCACATGCCCCTCAAACTCGAAATCGTCACCCCTGAAGCCCGCATCTTTTCCGATGAGGTGGACACCGTCGTCCTCCCCGGCTACGAGGGCGAAATGGGAGTGCTCCCCGCGCACGCCCCGCTGGTGACGACCCTCCTGCCAGGCGAATTGCGCATCACCAAAGCCGGCAAGACCACCGAGATGGCAGTTGGCGAAGGTTTGGTGGAAGTCACTGGAAACACCACGCGCGTGCTAACCGACATGGCCGTCCATTCCGACGACATTGACGAAAAGGCTGTCGAGGAAGCCCTGGAGCGCGCCAGGCACTCCCTGGAAAGCCTCAAACACGGCGAGCACCAGGAGGAAGTGGCTGCCGTCATGGCCATGATCCAGCGCAGCACCGCCCAGCTCCACGTCAAGCGCAAGCGCCGCACGGTTTGATCCCGCAAGGCGGTCCCGCTTAAACTACCGCGTGACGGCCCGCGCATTCTGCCGTCCTTGTGGCGCGGATGATCGAGCACCTCTACTTCCACATCCCCTTCTGCCACCGCGTCTGCCCCTACTGCAGCTTTTACAAGCACACGCCGGGAGCGACACCGATGACAGGCTTCGTTGAGGCTTTGCTGGCGGAGTTGGACCGTCAAAACGACGCGCATGACCTCAAACCGCGCACTCTCTATTTCGGTGGTGGCACGCCCACCGCGCTCAGTGAGACGCACCTGGAAAACCTCCTCTCCGGTCTGCGCTCTCGTTTGGATTTCTCCCGCGTGGATGAATTCAGCGTCGAGGCCAATCCGCGCACCGTCACCCCTTCCAAGGCGGACATGATGCGGCGGCTCGGAGTTACCCGCGTCAGCCTCGGCATCCAGGCCTGGGACGCCGAAACGCTTCACACCCTCGGGCGCGACCATGAGCCTGACGAGGCCGGAGAAACCTGGCGTGTGCTCCAGCAGGCCGGATTTTCCAGTCTGAACATGGACCTCATGTTTTCCATCCCCGGCCAGCCTGCGGAGGTCTGGCGTCGCACGGTGGAAAAAGCCGTCACTCTCCAGCCGGACCACATCTCGGCCTACAATCTGAACTACGAGGAGGACACCGAGTTTTTTCAGCGGCTGCGGCGCGGGCAATACCATGAGGACGACTCCAGGGATGCGGAGCATTTTTATCTGGCGCTCGACGTGCTGGAGACCGCCGGCTACGAGCACTACGAGATTTCCAACTACGCCCGCCCCGGTCACCGTTCCCTGCACAACGAGAGCTACTGGCTGGGGCGCGACTACCTCGGCTTCGGGCCGGGGGCTTTTTCCACAGTGGCAGACTTCCGCTGGAAGAACGTGGCGGACACAGCCGAATGGATGCGCCGCGCATCATCGGGTAACAGCGCTGCCGAGCCTGCTGAGGAAATCAACGACGCGGCCAGGCGCGTGGAGCGCTTCGGTCTGGAACTGCGCACCGCGCGGGGACTGCCGCTGAACCTTGTCCTCCCCGCTCAGCGCCCCATGCTGGAGACTCTGGAAAAGGAGGGCCTCCTCTTGGTGGCCGGTGGGCGCGTGCGCCTGACCCGCGCGGGCAAGCCGCTTGTGGACTCTGTGGCTGTGGCACTGATGGGAAACTGAGTGCGATCAGCGCGCCTCGCGCGCGAAGGAGCAATGCCAGCGCCTCAAGCGCGGGGGAGCAACTTCAAACCGGGAAGATTGCGGACCCTCGGATGCAATTTGGACGCCGCCCCGGCTGGCACGCATGATTTTTTCGTAAGCGTCATCCGAGACACCTTGGACTGCGCTTTGGCGGATGCTACGCGGCGA